>Ga0206123_10002805_pt1 | contig 14859 bp, 14 predicted proteins | sample Helgoland_Spring_2_FD_160086 | JGI IMG/M metagenome (GOLD analysis project Ga0206123, IMG submission 160086) | Pelagic subsurface seawater microbial communities from Kabeltonne, Helgoland, North Sea - Helgoland_Spring_Bloom_20160316_1 | ecosystem: Environmental > Aquatic > Marine > Epipelagic ...
GAATGCAATGACCGACGGCCCGGCGAAAGCGGCGCTGGAAACGATGCGGCAGTTGTCGGCCGTCGACACCATCTACAACGATTCGGCGTGGTTTCTGGATAACGGCTATTTTCAGCCGGAGAAACGCCGGGCGTTGCGCAAGCTGCGGCTCAAGCTGGTCGCGGAGATCCGGCCCGATGCACTGGCGTATGTCGACAGCTTCGGTATCCCCGATGACTGTCTTTCCGCGCCGATCGCCTTCGAAGACTATATCGGCAGGGCGCCGCTCAAGAGCGAACACGCACAGGAGTGATAACGGCTGCTCGGAGCGTGTTTACACACCGTAGCGAGCAGCCGGCATTTCGGGCACCGTACGGGCGCGAAATGCCGGGCTCAGTAGTTTTGTAGACGCCCTCTCAGTCGAAGCGGTCGTCGCGTACCTGCACCGTGCCGCTTTCGACCCGGGTGGGAAAGCTGTCGACGTCCTCGTAGGCCGGGGGCGTCAGCGCCTTGCCGTTCTTGAGGCAGAAACGGGCGCCGTGTCGCGGACAGATGACTTCGTCACCCTCGACATCGCCACTGGCGAGCTCGCCGCCGTCGTGGGTGCAGATGTCTTCGATTGCGTAGTAATGCCCCTTGCGGAAGAACACCGCGATCATGGTGTCGTCCACGTCCACCACGCGGCATTGTCCGTCCTTGAGTTCGCCGTCCTTGGCGACATCGACCCAGTCATCCATTTCGCTTTGCCTGACTTGCCCGAGAAATTTCAGCCGAAAATACGCTGCACGCTGCGCAGACCGCTGACCAAGGCGTCCACGTCGGCCTGATTATTATAGGCGGCGAAGGACGCCCGCGCGGTTGCCGGCACATTGAAACGCTGCATCAGCGGCATGGCGCAATGATGGCCGGTACGAATGGCGACCCCGGATTCATCCAGCAGGGTGCCGATATCGTGCGCGTGTATGCCATCCATCACGAACGAGATGATGGCGGCCTTGCCGGGCGCGGTGCCAATGATGCGCAGGCCTTCGATATCGTTCATGGCCTCGGTCGCGCGTTCCAGCAGGGCATGTTCATGCGCGGCCACCGCGTCCAGATCGAGCATTCCGGCATAGTCCAGCGCTGCACCGAAAGCTGCAGCTCCCGCGATGTTGGGGGTGCCGGCCTCGTACTTGTAAGGCAGTTCGTTGTATGTGGTGCCGTCGAACGAGACCGTCTCGATCATGTCGCCACCGCCCTGATACGGCGGCATGGCTTCGAGCAATGCTCGCTTGCCATAGAGGGCGCCGATGCCCGTAGGCGCGAACATCTTGTGGCCCGACAGGGCGTAGAAATCCACGTCCAGGGCCTGCACGTCCACCGGCATATGCGCCACGGCCTGGGCACCGTCCAGCAGCACCGGCACATCGCGGGCGTGGGCGCGTTCGATCATTTCGGCGACCGGGAGTACCGTGCCCAGCGCATTGGACACATGCGCGAAAGCCGCGATCACGGTGCGCTCGGACAGCCGTTGCTCGAATGCGTCGACGCGCACGCTGCCGTCATCCTCGACCGGCACCACGACCACATGGGCACCGGTCGCCTCGGCGACCATCTGCCAGGGCACGATGTTGGAGTGGTGCTCCAGCTCGGTGACCAGAATCTCGTCGCCGGCTTGCAGGCGTGGGCGGGCATAACACTGGGCCACCAGGTTGATGGCGTCCGTGGTGCCACGGGTATAGACGATTTCCTCGCGCGAGCCTGCGCCGATGTATCCGGCCAGCCGATCACGGGCGGATTCGTACTGCTGGGTCGCGCGCTGGGATAACACATGAATCGCCCGGTGCACGTTGGCATTGGCGTGGCGATAGTAATCGTCGCTGGCCCGGATCACCGACAGTGGTTTCTGCGTGGTGGCCGCGTTGTCGAGGTAGGCCAGTCGCCGGCCTTCGGCCAGTGACTCCGCCAGGATCGGAAAGTCCGCGCGCACGCGCTCGACATCGAAAGCCGGCTGTTGTGTCCGCGTTGTGTCAGTTGCGGTCGCCATACGGAACCTCCAATCCAGTCATATGCGCGTCAGAACCGGGTATCACGCCAGATCCGCGTAACCCTGACCGCCGGGCAGCTTGGACAGCAGAGCCGCTTCGACGTAGCGCTCTATCGGTTCGATACCCACTTTCTGTACCAGCTCGTTGGCAAAGCTGAAGGTCAGCATGGCACGCGCGCCGGCCTCATCCACACCCCGGCTCTTGAGATAGAATATCGCGTCCTCGTCGAGCTGGCCCACGGTCGAGCCATGCGCACACTTGACGTCGTCGGCATAAATCTCGAGTTCCGGCTTGGCGTCGACTTCGGCCTTGTCCGATAGCAGCAGGGCATCGCAGGCCTGTTCGGAGTCGGTCTTCTGAGCGTCGGCGTGCACGATGATCTTGCCGTTGAATACGCCGCGGCCGTGCCCGTCCAGCACGCCCTTGTAGATCTCCCGGCTGATACCGTGTTCGGTCGCGTGGTCGACACGGGTGTGATTGTCCATGTGCTGGCGGCCCGTCGGGGCGTACACGCCGTACAGATGGATTTCCGCGTTGGGGTCGACCAGACGCGTGTTGGTGTCGATACGCGCCAGCCGGCCGCCGAGATCGAAGGCATGGTTGAAGATCCGACTGTCGCGCGTCTGCTGGGCGAAGAAACTGGCCACGTGGTAGCCGCGGTCGGATTCCTGCTGCACCCGGCAACGGGTGAGCTGGGCGTTGGCGCCCATGATTGCTTCGGTGACCGCATTGGTGAAATACGGTTGCTCGCCCAGGCCGACATAGTGCTCGATGACGGTCGCCTGACTGCTGGAACCCATCGCAAACCGATGCCGCACCTGGTTCATGCGCGATTCGTGGGAGCCGCTGGCGACGGTCAGCACATGCAACGGTTTGTCGAGGCACACGCCGTCGGCGACTTCGACATACGCACCGTCGGTCGCGAATGCGGCGTTCAGGGCAGACAGGGGGCCGGGTTCGTCGGCGATGGCCTCGGCCTTGACGCGGTTCGCGTCGTCGCCGTCCAGAAACGCGGCGAAAGAGCCGATCTGAACACCGTCCGGGAGGTCGTCCAGCGTGGACAGCCGCGCGCTGAAGTGACCGTCCACGATCACCAGGCGGTAGGTGTCCAGGTCGTCCGGCATGTAGGGCTGGAGCTGGGCTTCGGTGATGTCCGCTGGTTCGTCACTGATTTCGAAGTGACGCTTTTCCACGGCTTTGAGGCTGGTGTACTTCCAGTCTTCCATGCGCGTGTGCGGAAACCCGTCCTGCGCAAACGCTTTCAGCTCGGCCTGACGTGCACGCTGGCAGTCCGGGCTGCCCGGCAGCTCGCGCTCGACCCGGGCGTATTCCGCCAGATAATGATCGATGAGCGGTGCAATCTGATTCATGAAGGGGCCGCAGCGTCGTCGGTTTCCAGGTTGGCATAACCCTCGGCTTCGAGCGTATCCGCCAGTTCCGGCCCGCCCGAACGGATGATGCGGCCATTCGCGAGCACGTGCACCTTGTCGGGCACGACGTGCTCCAGCAACCGCTTGTAATGGGTGACCAACACCGTGGAACGCTCGGGCGAACGCAATTCGTTGATGCCGTCGGCCACCACCTTGAGGGCGTCGATATCCAGCCCCGAGTCGGTTTCGTCGAGAATCGCGAGGCTGGGCTCGAGTACCAGCATCTGGAAAATCTCGTTGCGCTTTTTCTCGCCGCCGGAAAAGTCCTCGTTAACGCCGCGTTTGGCCATCTCCATGCCCATGCCGACATGCGAGATCTTGTCGTTGATCAGCTGCATGAACTCCATGGCGTCGATTTCGGCCTCGCCGTGGTACTTGCGGCGCGCGTTGACCGCAGTACGCAGCAGATACAGGTTGGAGACGCCGGGAATTTCGACCGGGTACTGAAAGCCCAGGAACACGCCTTCACAGGCGCGCTCGTTGGGATCCAGAGCAGCGAGATCCTTGCCCTTGTAGGTCACGCTGCCCGCGGTGACGTCGTAGTCCTCGCGCCCGGCGAGGATGCTGGCCAAGGTCGACTTGCCCGAGCCGTTCGGGCCCATGATGGCGTGGACCTCGCCAGTCGGGATTTCGAGGTCGATGCCGCGCAGAATGGGCTTGCCCTCGGCCTCGGCATGAAGATTCTTTATGGAAAGCATAGATGTTGTTTGACGAATAAAAAATACGACAGGCCCGCGTCGGCGACGCGGGCCCATGATGGATACGCTCGAACGGCGGGAGAAGCGTCAGCCGACGGCGTTCTCCAAGGTGACGTTGAGCAGCTTCTGGGCCTCGACGGCGAACTCCATGGGAAGCTCCCGGAAGACGTCCTTGCAGAAGCCGTTGACGATCAGATTGACCGCGTCTTCTTCCGACAGCCCGCGTTGCTTGCAGTAAAACAACTGGTCTTCGCCGATCTTGGAGGTTGTGGCCTCGTGTTCAAGCTTGGCCGTCGAGTTCTTGGACTCGACGTAGGGGAAGGTATGCGCGCCGCACTTGTCGCCGATCAGCAGCGAATCGCACTGGGTGAAATTGCGTGCGTTCTCGGCACCCGGGAGGATTTTGACCAGCCCGCGGTAGGACTGTTCGCCGCGTACCGCGGAGATGCCCTTGGCGATGATCGTCGACTTGGTGTTCTTGCCGATGTGGATCATCTTGGTGCCGGTATCGGCCTGCTGCATGCCGCGGGTGACCGCCACGGAGTAGAACTCGCCTACGGAATCGTTGCCGTTGAGCACGCAACTGGGGTACTTCCAGGTGATTGCCGAGCCGGTTTCGACCTGCGTCCACGAGATCTTGGAGCGGTCGCCGCGGCAATCGCCCCGTTTGGTCACGAAGTTGTAGATGCCGCCCTTGCCGTTCTCGTCGCCCGGATACCAGTTCTGCACGGTCGAGTACTTGATCTCGGCGTCGTCTTCGGCGACCAGTTCGACCACCGCCGCATGAAGCTGGTTTTCATCGCGCTGTGGCGCCGTGCAGCCTTCCAGATAGCTGACGTGGCTGCCTTCCTCGGCGATGATCAGCGTGCGCTCGAACTGACCGGTGTTTTCGGCGTTGATGCGGAAATAGGTGGACAGTTCCATCGGGCAGCGGACGCCCTTGGGGATATACACGAACGAGCCGTCCGTGAACACCGCGGAGTTGAGCCCGGCGAAGAAGTTGTCGCCCTGGGGGACAACCGTTCCCAGATATTTCTTGACCAGCTCCGGATACTCCTGGATCGCTTCGGAAATCGAGCAGAAGATCACGCCGGCCTCGTGCAACTTGTCCTTGAAGGTGGTCGCTACCGACACGCTGTCGAATACCGCGTCCACGGCGACGTTGTTGCTCTGGGGGTACGTCGCACCTTCGACGCCCGCCAGCATTTCCTGCTCGCGGAGCGGTATACCCAGTTTCTCGTAGGTCTCCAGAAGCTTGGGGTCGACTTCGTCCAGGCTCTTGGGCTTGTCCTTGGCACTCTTGGGCGCCGAGTAATAGGAGATGCTCTGGTAGTCGATCGGCGGATAATGCAGATGCGGCCAGCGCGGGTGGTTCATCTGTTGCCATTGGCGAAACGCTTCCAGACGCCAGTCGAGCATCCATTGCGGCTCGTTCTTCTTGCCGGAGATAAAACGGATGACGTCCTCGTCAAGACCAGGCGCGATGGTATCCGATTCAAGATCCGTGACGAATCCAGCCTCGTATTCGCGTTCCGCGACCAGTGTTTCGACGTCTTCCTGATGTGCGGCCATATCACTACTCGAATCAATCGAAATATACGGTAATCCCGCCAAGTATAACGCGAATCGGGGCACTACCGGATTTTGATTTGCGCTTGTTTTAATAGTGGGGCGCTATCGTTCTGGTTCAAGTGCAAAATATCGACGCTTGCGGTAAGACATCAGTCACGCTTTAATAGGCGTGCAATAATTGTCGTTCCAAGACACAACACAAGGGAGCATTAAATGCGTCCAACCATTCGTATGGCCGCTCTGGCGCTGGCCGGTAGTGCGCTGGCCGGCTGCTCGCAGATCACGGTCACCTCCGACACGATTGTCGACGGTACCGCCCGCATTGCCGATGCCACGACCAACGCGGTCAACGCCACTAGCAATGTAACCACGAACACGGCAAACGACGTGGATTCGCGAACGCATGCGGCGCGCCGCGAGTTCGTCGGCTCGCAGATGGCCATGATCAAGCGGGATGCCGCGCGCGGCCAGGGCGAGAACCTGGAAACGCTGGCCTACATGATGCATGCCGACGATACCCAGGCGTTCGAGCAAGCGGTGCAGTCGCATTATCAGGCGTTGTTCGCCGGCGATGCCAATGCCGAGCAGTGGTTGCAGCGGCTGTATCAAGCCGTGGGCACGCCGCCGGACATGCAGCCGGACGTGAAAGTCGCCGCCGCGGGATAAGCCGCACGCGACCAGAAAAGCCGGCATCGATTGCTTGATGCCGGCTTTTTATTGCGCGGGCGTCAGAGGGTGTAGACAAACGAGCTGCGGGGATTAGGCTTCAATACCGATATATCCGTCGGTCGGACTCGGTGCTCGCAACATGATCCGACCGAACGACTGGGTAATGTGGCTTTATCGTTGCAGTGCTGTTATCTACAGCCTCTTGAGCCCGCTATAACCCGTGAAATGCAGGAGACCGATCGATGGCGCGTCAGGATGGCTGGGATATCGATGTGCCGTTCCATATCGAAATAGAGGTGACGGCAGCGCATATAGACCGGCTGGAGCACGTCAATAACGCGGTCTACCTACAGTTTCTGGAACAGGCGGCGTGGCGTCATACCGAATCGCTCGGTCTGAGCTGGCAGATCTATCGCGAACTGGACGCGGCCTGTGTCGTACGACGCCACGAAATCGATTATCTCGTAGCCGCAGAGCTGGGTGACCGGCTGCAGATCGCGACCTGGATCAGCAGCAACGACGGCCGGCTCGCGATGTGGCGCGGTTTTCAGATTCGGCGTATCAGTGATGGCCGTACCATCGTGCGCGCCCAGACCCAGTTTGTGTCGATTCGTTTGTCGACCGGCCGGCCACAGCGGATGCCGCGGGCATTCATCGAGGCTTATCGTCCGGTCGAGCCTTTACGTGAATGAACACAGCGCGCGCCGGCAAACACCCAGGGTGGAGATACATTACTGCCCGGGTTGTCGCTGGTTGCCGCGCGCGACCTGGATGGCGCAGGAGCTGCTGACCACTTTCCCCGATGTGCTGGGCGAAGTCGCCATCGTGCCCGCGGCGCCCGGTACGTTCGAGATATGGCTCGACGGAGAGTGTCTGCATTCTCGCAAGCGTGATGGGGGCTTTCCCGAGCTCAAGCCGATCAAGCAATTGATTCGTGGCCGTGTCGAACCGCGGCGGGATCTGGGCCACTCGGAAGTCTGACTTAAACGTCAGCTAGTTAACCAGACCAGCTCAGTCGGGTTCTCGGCGTGTACCGCGACCATCGCCAGTTGCCCCAGCCGTCGCGCGAGCGTGCGCGCCAAGCCTTCGTCAACCCCCGCGATCAAGAGTCCGGGTTCGTCCGGCCAATCGTCGTGCGGGTCACGGTTGACGGTTGCCAGACAGGCCTGAGCATGGTGATTGGCCCAGTCGCGCAGTACGGCATCGCGGACTTCGTTATCGTCGGCGGCTAGTCTCTGCGCGCCGGGATTGTGCGCGGTGACCAGCCAGGCTGGTGCAGCGCCGGCGTGGGTGCGCAGCCACGACTGAATCGCGGCCGGGCATGGCTCGCCGATTTTCAGCGTCCACCAGCTCTCATCCAGTGCTACGTCGTAGGCGGCACAGCGAAAGGCGTTTTCGGTGTTGTCGTCATTCATGGGCATAAAAAACCCGGGCCGAAGCCCGGGTTGTTCTGCGGTTGAACGGCCGGTATCAGGCCACCCGCGAGTCGAGGCGCTTGTCCTCGTGCTTGTGGTTGACCGGATCGGCCAGGTATTCCTTGCTGAACGCATCGGTGAGGATGGCATCGTAGCGCAGGTCGTCGTATTCCTTGACCTGCCTGGCCTCGTCCTCGCTGAGAATACCGGCTTTCACGCAGCTTGCCAGCTGATCGTCGACGGTAAAGCCTTCGGCCTTGCCCTTGCCGACCGCCTTGGCGAACTTGTTGTAGACGTCTTCGACTTCAACAAGCTTGTTGAACGTCTTTTCCATCCGTCCGGTTGCGGTATCGCCGTCGCCGATATAGATATCGGCGGTCAGCCGATCCCGGAAGCTCGACGGTTCCAGAATCGCGTCGCCCAGGGCGTTGATGAGCTTGTCGCTCGGACCCTTGTGATGACGACCGGTCGGGAACACCAGGAAGCGCAGCGCGCCGCCGATGAAGGCATTGGGGAAGTTGCGGAAGAAGGCATCGAAGGCCTGCTCGATGTTGCGCAGGCAATCCTGCATGACGTAATGCAGGTGGTCGATATCCTCTTCCTTCTCGCCTTCGTCGTAGAAGAACTTGAGCGTGGCCGAGCCGAAATACAGCTCGGAAAGCACGTCGCCCAGACGGGCCGACAGCAGCTCCTTCATCTTCAGCTCGCCGCCGAGCATGCCCATCGTTACGTCCGAACTGATCGCCAGTGCCGAGGAGAAACGCTCGAGCTGACGATAGTAGGGCGCGGCCACGCCGCCGACCGGCGCCTTGGCCGTAATCGCGCCCGACACGCCGAAGGTCAGCGTGCGCGCGGCGCGGTTGACCGAATGGCCGACATGCGACCACAGCAGCGTATCGAATTCGTCGGCGTCGTCGTTGCGCGCGGCTTCCATTTCCGGGAAGACGTAGGGGTGGCAACGGATCGCGCCCTGGCCGAAGATCATCAGGCTGCGCGTGAGGATATTCGCGCCTTCCACGGTGATCGCAGTGGGTACCGACTGATAGGAGCCGAACAGGTAGTTACGCGGACCCTGCTGGATGCCACGGCCACCGTGCACGTCCATCGAGTCGTTGACGATCTGACGCATCCACTCGGTCATGTGGTACTTGGCTATGGCCGTGACCACTGACGGAGTGCACTGATCGACACCGCTGGCGGTAAAGATGCGTGAGGCTTCCATCTTGTAGTTCAGGCCGCCGATACGGGCGGTTGCTTCCTGTACGCCCTCGAACTTGCCGATCGGCACCTTGAACTGGCGACGGATGCGACCGAACGCGCCGGTCATGCGATACGCCATCTTGGACGCGGCCGAGGACAACGCCGGCAGCGAAATGCCACGGCCCGCGGACAGGCACTCGACCAGCATGCGCCAGCCACCGCCGGCCTTCTCCTGGCCGCCGATGATGGCGTCCATCGGCACGAACACGTCCTGGCCGTAGATCGGGCCGTTCATGAAGGCGCCCGGGCAATGCCGGCGCCCGACCTCGACACCCGGCTCGTCGGCCGAGATCAGAGCACAGGTGATGCCGTAGTCGGTCTTGTCGGCATCGCCGAGCAAGCCTTCCGGGTCATACAGCTTGAAGGCGAGCCCGATCACCGTGGCCACCGGGGCCAGCGTGATCCAGCGCTTGGAGAAGGTGAGCTTCATGCCCAGCACTTGCTCGCCGTTGTACTCGCCCTTGCAGACGATGCCGGTGTCCGGCAGCGCGCCGGCGTCGGAGCCGACTTCCGGGCCGGTCAGGCCGAAGCAGGGGATCTGGCTACCGTCGGCGAGGCCGGGCAACCATTTGTTCTGCTGTGCCTCGGTGCCGTAATGCACGAGCAATTCGCCCGGGCCGAGCGAGTTGGGCACCATCACGGTGATTGCGGCCGTCAGCGAACGCGAGGCGATCTTGGCGACCACGGTTGATTGCGCGACGGCGGAAAAGCCCAGGCCGCCATGCTCCTTGGGGATGAGCATGGCGAAGAACTGATTGTTGCGGATATAGTCCCAGCCTTCCTGCGGGATATCCTTGTGCTCGTTCATGATTTCCCATTCGTCGAGCATTGCGCACAGGGTTTCAGTCTCGTTGTCGAGGAAGGACTGTTCCTCGTCGGTGAGCTGGGTGCGCTTGAAGTCGAGCAGATACTGCCAGTCCGGCTTGCCGCGGAACATTTCCGCTTCCCACCAGGTGCTGCCGGCTTCCAGCGCTTCGCGCTCGGTGTCCGACATCGGCGGCAATACCGCCTTGAAACCCTTGAAGATGGGCGCCGAGACAATCTTGCGGCGCAGGCTGGTGACGTTGAATAGCGTCAGCAACGGCACGAATATGATCGCAGCCACGATCAGGCCCAGCCAGCCGATGGCGCCGGCCGCAAACAGGGCCACGAAGTACACTGCGACAGCCGCACTCCAGGCCACCAGCGATGCACCGGCATAAGCCAGCGCCCAGGCGGCCGCGATAGCGACCAGTATAGATATCAAGGCAGTCATGATGACCTCCGTTACCAAATGTCAATTGCTGTCAGTCAGGGCGCCCGGCCTAACCGCTGCGGGCCGCCGGCATGCACGCGTCAGAGCCATCGTGCGCACCGGTAATGTCGTCCAGCGTGGACGGCATCAGGCTGACCATGAGAAATTTCACGTAATCGTGGAAATCCGTGTCGTCCGCGGCCGGCCATTCATCCGGCAGGTCGTGGCGGATCTGTAGCGATCCCAGAAATACCGAGAACGTCATCAGCGCCCATTGCCGGACCTGGCTGCTCGGTAGCCCCAGGGCGGCGTAGCAGTCCGTGATGAACTCCAGGCGCCGTCGGGATACACGCTCTACGTAGTTGCGCACGAACGTAGGCTTGTTTGCGCTGGATAGCGCGCTGTAGATCCGGCTGGCCCGCTTCGATGTATTGACCTCCGCGATCAGACGCCGGATACGCGCTTGTGGATCCGTTTCCTGGCGTACACGCTCGAGCACTTCGTCGGTTTCGATTTTCTCCCAACGTTGCAGCGTCGCCACGAGCAACGCCTCCCGGTTGGTAAAGTGCCAGTAGAAGCTGCCCTTGGTGACGCCGAGTTCGCGCGCGAGCGGCTCCACCGCCACGCCTTCCAGGCCATGCCGGCCGATGGCATCGAGTGCTGCCGCTGCCCAGTCCTCGGCGGAGAGCACGATCTTCTTGCCAGTTGTTTTGCCGCGTCGCACCATAAGAGGCCTATAATATTGCGCATCTACCGCGCCGTGTCAATACGGTGGCGTATGGAAAAACAGACAAAGGATAAAGGAAGCCGGAATGCGTCAACCCCAACGTTCTGATTACGCTCACTTTGTGCCCATCCAGGTGAAGTGGGGCGAAATGGACAGCCTTGGCCACGTCAACAACACGGTGTTCTACCGCTATTCGGAGGACGGCCGTATCGACTATATCCACAGGATCGCGGATGGCGGGGATACCCAGACCAGCGCGGGCCCGATTCTGGCCGACCTGCGCTGCAATTTCCGGCAACAGTTGCGGTTTCCGGCGAATGTCGAGGTCGGCACCCGGGTGCGGCGTCTGGGGCGCAGCAGTCTCGAGATCGAGCAGTGCCTGTTCTTTGCCGAGTCCGACGATGTGATCGCGGTCTACGACAATGTGATCGTGTGGTTCGATTTTGGCGCCCAGACCAGCATGCGCGTACCGGAGCCCATCCGCGAACGGATTCGCGATCTGGAAAACGTGCCGCCGGAGGAATAGCCGCCAGCCGCGTTTTACGCGCGGCGCGGGCGGTCTACTCGAACTGCTCGGTAAAGGCGTTGCGCACGAACACATCCGTCAGGTCCAACTGGCCACTGCGCGGATGCGCACCCTGGACGGTCTTGCCGAAGGCGATCATCATGCAGATGCGGTGATCCGGCGGCAGGTTGATCAGATGCGCGACGCGCTTGAAATCGAAGCCATCCATCGGGCAGGAATCGTAGCCCATGGCCCGAGCTGCGAGCATGGCGGTCTGGGCGGCGATGCCGCAGGAGCGCATGCCCTCATCGCGTTGCAGGGCTTCGTCGTCGCGGTAGAAGTGCCGGATTTCGCGCACCATGGATTCCGCGACCGCCGGCGGCGCGTGCCGCCAGTAGCGCTCCGGGGCTTTCGCCCAGCTCTTCAGATCCAGGCAAAAGATCAACAGTAGCGAAGCTTCGGTGACCTGGGCCTGATCCCAGGCCGCTTTGCGGATTTCGGCGCGCAGCGCCGGATCCTGTGCTGCAACAAACCGCCAGTTCTGGATATTGAACGCGGTGGGCGAGCGCAGGATGTGCCCCATCAATTGCTCGACTTCGGCGTCGGGCATGCGGTGCTCGGGGTCGAAGTGACGCACCGTGCGCCGGCTGGCAATGGCCTCTAAAACGTCCATAACGAACTACTATCGGGTGCTGGCTAAGACGGCGTGTCGAACACCGCGCGCGCCTGGGCGGGCGCATCGCCGACGTAATCGTGCGGCCGCATGGCACGCAGCCGTTGTTTGTCGCCGGTCGGGATATCCAGGCTGTCAATGAAGGCATGCATGGCATCGGCGTCGATCACCTTGCCGCGCGTCAGCGCCTTGAGCTGTTCGTAGGCGCCTTCCACGCCGCGTACGCGCATGACCGTTTGTATCGCCTCCGCCAGCACGATCCAGTTGTCCTCGAGATCGGCGGCAAGGCGCTCGTGATTGGCTTCGAGCTTGCCGATACCGCGCAGCAGGGAACTGTAGGCCACGCTGCCGTGCGCGAGCCCGACGCCCAGGTTGCGCAGCACGGTGGAGTCGGTCAGATCGCGCTGCCAGCGCGAGATCGGCAGTTTGGCCGCCAGATGATCCATGATCGCGTTCGCCAGCCCGAGATTGCCTTCCGCGTTTTCGAAATCGATCGGGTTAACCTTGTGCGGCATGGTCGAGGAGCCGACTTCGCCCTCCACCGTGGCCTGTTTGAAGTATCCCAGAGAGATATAGCCCCAGATATCACGCGCGAAATCGGTCAACACGGTATTGATGCGCATCACCGCATGGAAGAACTCCGCAATGAAGTCATGCGGCTCGATCTGGGTGGTTGCCGGGCTCTGTGTCAGACCCATGCCCTCGATGAAACGCGACGCAATCGCCGGCCAGTCGGCATCCGGGTAGGCCGCCAGATGCGCGTTGTAATTGCCCACGGCGCCGTTCATCTTGCCGAAGATCGTCACCTCGGCGAGCAGGGCGCGCTGGCGTTTCAGGCGTTGCGCGAAGACCGCCATCTCCTTGCCCAGGGTGCTCGGCGAGGCCGGCTGGCCATGCGTGCGCGATAGCAGCGAGACGTCGGCATAATCCTCGGCCAGCGTGCCAATGGCGTCGATCAGGCCGTCGATCGCGGGCAGCAGGTTATCTTTACGCGCGTCGTGCAGCATCTGCGCGTAGGCAAGGTTGTTGATGTCTTCCGACGTGCAGGCGAAGTGGATGAATTCGTTGACGTGCGCGATCTCGTCAACGCCCTTGATCTTGTTGCGCAGGTAATACTCCACCGCCTTGACGTCGTGATTGGTGGTGTCCTCGATGGACTTGACCTGCTGACCCTCGTTGATATCGAAATCCGCGATCAGGCTGTCGAGAAACGTATTGGCGTCGTCGGAAAACGGGGCGATATCGCCGATCTGCGGTTCCGCGGCCAGCGCCTGCAGCCATTTGACTTCCACGATCAGGCGGTAACGGATCAACCCGTATTCGCTGCAGATTTCGCGCAGATCCCAGGTCTTGTCGGCATAACGGCCGTCGATCGGGGAAATAGCAGACAGCGCGGTGAGTTGCATCGCCATGGGCACGCATCCGTAGTTCGAGCGGGTGGTAGAATTCGCGATTCTACCGAATTCACCGATTGTGCGTTGTCTTTCTGCCGGCGACGCGCTCGTTTGACCGGACGGCCGCAACCGGCCGCCACCTGCCTTGCCAAGGAGTGATCGATGGCCGAAGACTACCGTATCGAAAAAGACAGCATGGGCGAGCTCAAGGTGCCCACCGACGCACTCTGGGGTGCCCAGTCGCAGCGCGCGGTCGACAATTTCCCGATTTCCGACCTGCGCGCGCCGCGCGCCATGATCAACGCGCTCGGCCTGATCAAGGCCAGCGCGGCGGCCGTCAACCGCGATCTGGGGCTATTGGACGCCGATATCGCCCAGGCCATCATCGACAGCGCCACGGCGGTAGCCGAAGGGCACTACGACGCCCATTTCCCGGTCGATATCTTCCAGACCGGCTCGGGCACCTCCACCAACATGAACACCAACGAGGTGGTCGCGCATCTGGCCAGCGAGGCGGCCGGCCAGACCGTGCATCCCAACGACCACGTCAACATGGGGCAGTCCAGCAACGACGTCATTCCCACGTCGATTCATGTCGCTGCCGTCATCGAATGCGAGCGTCGCTTGTTGCCAGCGCTGCGACACATGCGCGATACGCTGCATAACAAGGGCCAGGAACTGTCCGAGGTCGTCAAGACCGGGCGTACGCACCTGATGGATGCGATGCCCGTGCGCTTCGATCAGGAACTCGGCGGCTGGGCTGCCCAGATCGACTCCGGCATCGGTCGTGTTGAATCCGCGCTCACGCGCTTGCGTCATCTCGCCCAGGGCGGCACCGCCGTGGGCACCGGCATCAATGCGCATCCCGAATTCGGCGAACGATTCGCGGCCGCTATCGGCCAGGCCAGCGGTTGTCGGTTCGAGCCCAGTGCCAACTATTTCGAAAGCCTGTCGTCGCAGGACGCCGCCGTGGAGCTGTCCGGCCAGCTCAAGACGATCGCCGTCTCGATGATGAAGATCGCCAACGATCTGCGGTGGATGAACTCCGGGCCGTTGGCCGGCCTGGGGGAAATCGCTCTGCCATCGCTGCAGCCCGGTTCCAGCATCATGCCCGGCAAGGTGAACCCGGTCATTCCGGAAGCCGCCGCCATGGTCAGCGCCCAGGTTATCGGCAACGACAGCACCATTACGGTCGCAGGCCAGTCCGGTAACTTCCAGCTCAACGTCATGCTACCGGTCATCGCCTACAACCTGCTGCAAAGCATCGAACTGCTCA
>Ga0206123_10002808_pt1 | contig 14851 bp, 18 predicted proteins | sample Helgoland_Spring_2_FD_160086 | JGI IMG/M metagenome (GOLD analysis project Ga0206123, IMG submission 160086) | Pelagic subsurface seawater microbial communities from Kabeltonne, Helgoland, North Sea - Helgoland_Spring_Bloom_20160316_1 | ecosystem: Environmental > Aquatic > Marine > Epipelagic ...
CAGAACCCCGCTAGCCACCTTGCTGGATGGAAAATCGATCTGGAAGGAAAAGTTCGTAGGCTGAACTTGACCTGACAGACACCTTCTGAAAAACCGGTAACTGTCAGATCAAGTCTGAATTACTACATTTTATAACACCGATGCTCGCTTGCCTCGGCGCGCCAGCTGAAGAACCAAGGTGCGGTGTCGCCGGACTTGGTCGTCTAGCGGTGTTAGTGACTCCGCAGGACCCACGGGTCGGTACAAATCAGGGAATCAATACCCTCGTCTCGAATGGTCGCCTTGGCCTCCTTGAGCGCTGCCGCGTCGGTGTCGAACTCCTCGTCCCATATCGTCGACGTGCCAAATTCATCGATGATTGCGAGATTCCAGCCGCCATCGTCACCACGGCAAATTTCAACCTTCACGGTTTTGCCGTTTGACCTCAGATGCTGGCTTAAAGAGCTGAATTCGGTTTCAGGACTGTTGTTCTCCATCTATAACCTCTTGGGAAAATATTTCATTAGAATATACCGCACTCTGAACAAGGTGAGACTCTAGAGAGTGACATTTTGCAGAAGCCACTTAGTTGATTTTTTTGATGACTGGCTTCTCGTCATGCTCTTTGATTCCATCTGCCTGGTTTTCTAAAGAGAATCGCTCCGATTCGGCTAAATTTCTTTTCGAGCTAAACGAACGAACTCTTCATATTTTTTATATGCAGCAGTGGATAGCTCATTCAGATCATCCTTATACTTTAGCATCTCGGGCCGGCCCTCCCAATCACGAAGGCCGATGGAGATGTAGCCACCACCTTCTCCTCCAGAACGTTTCGCGTAGTGTGACAGAAACGTTTGTAATGATTCGAGGAACGAGGCCTTTAATCGCTCTAGACGAGCGACTTGAAACTCCCTGTCGGGGCCGAGCCAATAATCAACTACTTGATGTAATGGTCGAAAATAAGAAGAAGGTACCGGGTAGCCCATATCGTGGTCTTTGAGAAACAAAACTGCATCGCTCTCGGAAGGGAGTACTGTTAGGAACTCTTCCAAAAGAATCCGATCCTTCTGCCTTTTGTTCCGATAATCAAACCCGACCATGGATAGAAACGGACCTAAAAGCCAATCGAGCATCCTTTGCCCCTTGAAACCGGCGCCTTGTATGGCGGCGAGCGTCGCGATACCGGTTTGGTAGCCGCGACTGGTACGGTTTGTTATGAGCTACTTAGACATAGAGAGAAGCCGCATCTTATTGACAATATGGTGTGCCTCACTACTGGATAAAATCCTGCCTACTATCTGCTTTAGACTGGCATCGTCAGCTGCCTTTTCTTCGCTATTAGGCTCCAGGCTGCTCCTGACCGTCGCTGGGTATATCCCAATGCCATGGCTTACGGATAAAATTTCTTTATCCATATCTTCATAAATGCTTGGATAAACCACGAAAGAAACCTTTATCTTTCCCGACGGGTTTGACTGCCTTACATCGGCTAGAACCATGCCGCCAAGCGCTGCCTCAAGGTAACTTTTCTGAGCCTCTAAGATAGCTTTGGGAAGATCCAAATCAGGGAATTCTGTCAAACTCCCCCATAGATTTTCAATGTCGGACATAGTGGATTCCATTATTCGCACGAAGCCGGTTTTTTTGGGGATTGTGAAGGGTTGAAGTGCACAAGTGCAGGAAAGTCACCCACAAAAAGCCATCGGTTAGACCTTTCAATATCCACCTTGACGGAGGTGGACTATGTCTCCAATGAGTATTCGGACCTCCTGACCATCGCTAAGTTCGCCAGTGCCCGATCCGTTTTTAAGATTTGTGCCGCTTCTTGTTATTATTGCTCGTCCCGTACGGCCGTCATTGCATTTGAACTCAACTCTCAGGCTTCGACTTTGCGATAGTGAATTATATGTGCCCTCACAGGTTAGTCCCTGCAGGCTGCTGACTTTAAATGACCCGTTCCCGATTGGCCCCCCTACAGCCTCACCATAAAGCGATTGCTCTTCGTTATCCGGTAACTCCATAAGTACGGGTGTTCGGACACATCCGGCAAGTAGGGTAAGCGTTATACCGATTAGAGGCACAAGCTTCAATTTCATGAGTTACTCCTTACGGCATAAACACCAACTACGCAACCTTCTGGTCGCGTTTTATCCCATATTTCGATGGAAGCACCGAAAGGCGCTGATATTATTTCTTGTTTATAGTCGATCAACCTCATGGGAAAGACTTCTCTCATTTTTTTAGTTATCAGGCCGCGTGCACGTATATTGAATAACGGCGTGCGCGGCGTACCACGGTGTCAGCGCTTCGTCATACCGGCCTTTACGGTAGACCGTTAAAGAATAAAAACGTGACCTGCCTCACAAGTCAATACTTGTAACCGTATGTCGCGAAAGCACCAAAAGCCGCTAGTGACGTAAATCATGACCGAAGAACACGGCCTGGTCGTGACTCTATGGTGAGCCTTTAAACAACTCCAGAGGGCGTAGCAATGACGAGGCCGCATTACTGTGACATCAAAGGGGCTCTGGTATCGGTACATATCCGGTCTGCCGAGCATTCCCCGGAATTGAGAGAGGAGCGCTTCTGGTCGGAGGGAAGGCAGTACCCCTATCAGTTGCCCGAGTTCTGTCTGTTATCCAGCGCATACGGGAGTAATGGCCAAGTCGGTGAGGTCGATTGCTTTTCGAATTCAATTTGATACCCTTTGGAGGTATCAGGTGATCAAAGGAGCGAGGTCATGGTAGCCGATCTGAGCGAGTATCGAGCGCCCCAGGAAAGGAATCCTGGTTTTTGGAAGACGGTCGGGATCCCTGCACGCGGCGCCCGGTTACACGAGGCGCTGCGGGAAGGCGTTTCCTACGTTGTGTATAAGCAGTTGGTGTCGGTGGCGGGTCTGGAGCATCAGGAGTTGGCCCGGTATCTGGTGATCCCGCCCGCCACGTTGCGGCGACGGGCCAAGGCCGGGAAGTTCAAGGTGGAAGAGGGCGACCGCCTGTACCGCTTCGCGGAGGTGCTTAAGGCGGCCATCGATCTGTTCGAAGGTGATCGTGAGCGGGCGGTGCATTGGTTGTCGAACCCCGTGCGGGGGCTGGGAGATCGGCGCCCCGTGGACATGTTGGCCACATCCGCCGAGGTGGAGGCCGTGCTGGACCTGATCGGCCGGCTTGAGCACGGCGTCTTCGCATGAGTGGGATTGCTGCGTATCGTCTGGTTAAGCGTAAGTGGCTGGATACCGTCTTCGACGGCGAAGGCGCGCGGCGCTTTGGCGGTCGCTGGAACAGCCGTGGCAAGTCCTGCGTGTATCTGGCGGGCTCTGAATCTCTGGCGTTGCTGGAGGTAATGGTCCATCTGGATGATTACAGTTTGCTGCAGCACTACGCGCTGCTGGAAGTGCGCTTACCGGAGGACCAGATGCTGCGGTTGCCGGAATCCGACCTGCCTGGCGATTGGCGTGACGAACCGGCGCCTCCGTCCACGGCGGAGTTGGGGGATGGTTGGTTGGACGGCCAGAGCAGCCTGGTGCTCGCGGTGCCGAGCGTGGTGGTGCCCCGTGAATGGAATTACCTGCTTAACCCGGGCCATCCGGGGTATGAGCGCCTGGTCGCGGGCGCGAAGGAGGTTAATTTCGAGCCGGATGTTCGCCTGTAGCTAGCTGCGGACGTTCCGCAAACCTTCCAGATAGTCGGCCCACGTTTGCATCATCTTGCGGCGCTCATCCAGCCACTGGGTCCGGTTGTAGGCCCGCCCGTGAACATCGCGCACCCGGTGGGCCATTTGCATCTCGATGATGGCCACCGGAAAGCGTAGCTCTTCTTCCAGCAACGTCCTTGCCGTGGCCCGGAAGCCGTGTCCGGTCATGGTGTCCTTGTAGCCGAGGTTGATCAGCGCCGCTGTGACGGCGTTTTCGCTCATGGGGCGAGCTCTTGAGCGGGCACTGGGGAAGACATACGGGCTGCGGCCATTGATAGGCTCCAGCTCCCGGAGGATCTGAATCGCCTGATCCGCCAGGGGCACGATTAGAGGGTCGCTGTTCTTCGTTCTCTGCGCGCTCCACTGGGCTTTCTGCCAGTCGATCTGGTCCCATTGCATCTGGCGCAGGTCGCCAGGGCGCAGGAAGAACAGAGGCGCCAGCTTCAGGGCGGCCGAGACCGTGGGCGTGCCCTCGTAACCCCACAGAACGCGCAACAGATCGCCGAGTTGATCGGGGTCAGTAATGGCGGCGTAGTGCTTGACGCTCGGGGAGCGCAGCAGACCACGCAAATCAACGGTGATATCACGCTCCGCTTTGCCGATACCCACGGCGTACCGGAAGACCTGGCCGATGATGGTCTTGAGTCGGTGCGCGTTGTCCACGTGGCCTTTCTGCTCAATGCGCCGAAGGGTGCTGAGTGCATCCGGTGGGGTGATATCGCGGATCGGCATGCGACCGATGTAGGGGAAAAGGTGCATCTCCATCCGGCGCAGATTCTTGGGGTGCGTCGTGGCGCCTACCTCATGTTTGTGGATGGTTTCGTACCACTCGAGTGCGATGCTCTGAAAGGTATCTGCGGTTTCTGTCTGCCGCCGTCGCTGTTCCATGCGGCGGTAATCCACGGGGTCGATACCCTGATCAAGCAACTTGAGAGCCTCGTCGCGCGCGGCTCTGGCTTCCTTAAGGCTGGTGCGGGGGTAGCTGCCGAGGGTGAGGGTGCGCTCTTTGCCGTGGAATCGGTACCGGAGCCACCAGGCTTTAGAGGTCGGGCGAACTACCAGGGTGAGGCCGCCGCCATCCGCCAACTTTCTTTGCCGGGCGCCTTCCGTGGTGGCGTTCCTAGCCTCTTTGTCCGTGAGTTTATGGATGCCCTTGTTCATAGTTTTCCTTGTTGTGGGTATGGCTCCGATCATCCGGCCAAATCGCTGTGGGTATGGACCTTAGCAAGGGCGCCATACCCACAGCAATACCCGCACTCAAGTCGGATGCCACAGGATGCTATCGGAAGGGATAGGAATAAAAATCTTTAATTATCAGAGGCTTACGAGGGTTTTTGGACTTTTCGGGAATTCTTCGGAAGGGAAGATGGTGGGCCCAGCAGGACTTGAACCTGCAACCAACGGATTATGAGTCCGCTGCTCTAACCAGTTGAGCTATAGGCCCGAGATAGTTTTGATTGTTGTTGCCGCAGGCTACGCCTGCTTTCGCGGGCCGGGCCCGCTCCCACAAGGTGCCCGGACAGCGGGACTGTCCGGGCGGGTAGTTATATACCGAATTACATGTCCGCGTCGAGGAAGCTGCGGAGATGTTCGCTGCGCGAGGGGTGGCGGAGCTTGCGCAGCGCCTTGGCCTCTATTTGACGGATCCGCTCCCGGGTGACGTCGAACTGCTTGCCCACTTCCTCGAGGGTGTGGTCGGTGTTCATGTCGATGCCGAAGCGCATGCGCAGCACCTTGGCTTCGCGGGCGGTGAGGTTGGCCAACACTTCCCGGGTGGCTTCTTCCAGGCCCAGGGAGGTGGCGGAATCCACCGGCGAGTCCACGTTGCCGTCTTCGATGAAGTCGCCCAGGCTGGAGTCCTCGTCGTCGCCGATCGGGGTCTCCATGGAGATCGGTTCCTTGGCGATTTTGAGCACCTTGCGGACCTTGTCTTCCGGCATTTCCAGGCGCACGCCCAGCTCTTCCGGGGTCGGCTCGCGGCCCATTTCCTGCAGCATCTGGCGTTGCACCCGGTTGATCTTGTTGATCGTCTCTATCATGTGCACCGGAATCCGGATGGTGCGTGCCTGGTCGGCGATGGAGCGGGTGATCGCCTGCCGGATCCACCAGGTGGCGTAGGTGGAGAACTTGTAGCCCCGGCGGTATTCGAACTTGTCCACGGCTTTCATCAGGCCGATGTTGCCTTCCTGGATCAGGTCCAGGAACTGCAGGCCGCGGTTGGTGTACTTCTTGGCGATGGAGATCACCAGGCGCAGGTTGGCCTCGACCATCTCTTTCTTGGCGCGGCGTGCCTTGGCTTCGCCGATGGAGATGCGGCGGTTGATCTCCTTGATGTCGGCCACGGGCAGGCCGATGACCTCTTCCAGGGTCATGATCTTGCGCTGGTTGCGCTGGATGTCTTCTTTCACCAGGCGCAGCTTGTCGGCGTAGTCCTTGGACTTCTTGCTCTTGAGCGTCTGATCCACCCAGTCCATGTTGGTTTCGTTGCCGGGGAAGATCTTGATGAAGTCACGGCGCGGCACGCCGGCGCGGCGGATCGCCAGCGCCATGATGTGGCGCTCGAAGCGGCGCACGGTGTCCAGGTGGGTGCGGGCGCCGACCAGCAGCTGGTCGTAGATGCGCGGCACCAGTTTGAACAGGGTGAAGTGCGCGGCCAGGGCTTCCTGGGCCTTGGCGGTGCTGGCGTGGTCGCGGCCGTTGCGCTTGAACGAACGCTGCGCCTTCTCGTAGAGCTTCTTGAGCTCGGCGAAACGCTCCGCCGCCAGGACCGGGTCCAGGCCGCCTTCGTCCTCTTCTTCCTCGTCAGCGTCGGCGCCGGCGGTGTTCTTGTCGGCGTCGTCCTCTTCGTCGTCGTCCTTCTGCTTGGCTTTCTCTTTTTCCTTCTCGCGCTCTTTTTCCTTCGCCGCCTTTTCCGCTTCCTCGCGCTTCTTCTGGCTGAAGCGCGGCTCTTTGTTGGCGTTGGTGGCGGCGGCGCCGTCGTCGTTGGGGTCCAGGTAGCCGGCGATCACGTCGGTGAGCTTGCGCTCTTCGTCGGTGATGCGCTGGTACTCGTCGAGGACCATTTCCACGGCGCCGGGCCAGAAGGCGAGGGCATGCATGACTTCACGGGTGCCTTCCTCGATGCGCTTGGCGATCTCGATTTCGCCTTCCCGGGTGAGCAGCTCCACGGTGCCCATTTCGCGCATGTACATGCGCACCGGGTCGGTGGTGCGGCCCGGTTCGTTCTCCACGGAGGCGAGCACGGCGGCGGCTTCTTCAGCGGCCATCTCGTCGGTGCTTTCCGCGCTCTCATCCATCATGATCTGATCGGCGTCGGTGGCTTTCTCCACCACGCTGATGCCCATGTCATTGATCATCTGGATGATGTCTTCCACCTGATCCGTGTCGGTGATGGACTCGGGCAGGTGGTCGTTCACCTCGGCATAGGTCAGGTAGCCCTGTTCCTTGCCCAGCGCGATCAACTGCTTCAGCTGTGATTGCTGCTGTTTCTGAGTCGTCATGCGAAAAAGCCCGTGCAGATTGGAAGAGTGTCGAGGAAAACGAGATGTCGTTGGGAAACGGCGTATTATACTGGGATATGGGGTCCGGGGCCAGTTTGTACAAGGGGTGGCGCCAGAGCCCGGCACGGGCGGCGTCAGTCGCTGATGGGCGCCTGGCGGGCCCGGTTGCGGGCCTCGGCGAGCGCCTTGATCAGCTCTGAAAGCCGCGCCCCGTCTGGTGTCGGGCGGCGCTGCTCCAGCTCCAGGGCCTGCTCCAGCGCCAGGGCGTTGAGGTGCTCCAGGGCGTCGTGCCAGTAGCGCCGCGCCGTGGCCGCGTCCATGGGCGGTTTGAGCGCCTCGCGCAGCAGCACCGACAGGGATTCGCCCTGTTCCAGCGCCATCACCGCGCCCAGCAGGGCGGGCGGCGAGCTGGCCTGGTCGCGGGCGGTGCCGGCCACCTGGATCAGTAAGTCCAGCTGGGGGATATCCAGCTCTTCCAGGCCCTCCGGCAGGGGGCGCTCCTCCAGCACTTCCGGGTGCGACAGCAGCACCAGCACCAGCCGTTCCACCAGCCCCAGGCCGCCGGCGCTGCCTCGTTGCCGTTGCGGGCGCCTGGGCCGTGCCCGGGCGGCGCGGGCCACGGCGGCGTCGTCCCAGTCCGGGGGTGGTTCGCCGCCGGGGTCGCCTGCCGGATCGCCTGCCGGCTCGTAACCGTCGCCATAGCCGTAGTCGTCCGCTGGCGGCGGGGCGCTCGGCTCCGCGGGCGCCGCCGGGCGGCCCCGTTGGGCGGGCAGGCTCTGGCGCAGCTTTTCCAGGGAGCTTTGCTCCAGGCGGGTGAGGCGCGCCAGCTCTTCTTCCAGCAGGGCGCGGTAGACCGGCCCGGCCGGCTTGTCCAGGTAGGGCAGCGCCAGCCGCGCCAGCCGCGCCCGGCCGTCCACGGTGGCCAGGTCCAGCCCCTCGGAGAGGTGCCGGAACAGGTAGGTGGACAGGGCGTCGGCCTTGTCAGTGAGCGCTAACAACGCCTCCGGGCCCTGGGTACGCACAAGGGTGTCCGGGTCTTCCCCTTCGTCCAGGAACAGGAAGCGGGCCTGCTTGCCGTCGTCCAGCACCGGCAGGATCGATTCCAGCGCCCGCCAGGCGGCGCGCCGGCCGGCTTCGTCGCCGTCGAAACAGAACACCACCTCGTTGACCTGGCGGAACAGCAGCTGGCCGTGGTCCTCGCTGGTGGCGGTGCCCAGGGTGGCCACCGCGTTGGGCACCCCGTGCTGGGCCAGGGCGATCACGTCCATGTAGCCCTCCACCACGTAGAGGCGGTCGCTGCGGTCGCGGCTTTGCCGCCACTCCCACAGGCCGTAGAGCTCGCGGCCCTTGTGGAAGACCGGGGTTTCCGGGCTGTTCAGATACTTGGGCTTGCCGTCGCCCAGCACCCGGCCGCCGAAGCCGATGGTGCGGCCCCGGTGGTCGCGGATCGGGAACTGGATACGGTCGCGGAACTTGTCGTAGGTGCGGCCGTTGTCTTCGCGGCGCACCAGCAGGCCGGCGGTGACCGCCTGTTCCAGGCCTTCCTTGTCCAGGGACAGGCCGTTGATCAGGTTGTCGAACCCCGGCGGCGCGAAGCCCAGGCCGTAGCGGGCGGCGATCTCCCCGGTCAGGCCGCGGCCCTTGAGGTAATTCACTGCTTTCTGCTTTTCCGGGGCGCTTTTCAGCTGCTGCCGGTAGAAGCGTTCGGCGCGGGCGAGCAGGTCGTAAAGGGTTTGCAGGCGGTCCCGCTTGGCCTTGTCCTTGCGCGCGTCGTGGCCTTCCTCGCGGGGCACTTCCAGGCCGGCGCGGATCGCCAGCTGCTCCACCGCCTCGGGGAAGTTGAGGTGGTCGTATTCCATCAAAAAGCCCACGGCGTTGCCGGAGGCGCCGCAGCCGAAGCAGTAGTAGAACTGCTTGTCCGGGGCGACCGTGAACGACGGGGTCTTTTCCTGGTGGAACGGGCAGCAGGCGGCGTAGTTGCGGCCGGTCTTCTTGAGCGGCACACGGCTGTCTATCAGCGCCACGATATCGCTGCGCGCGAGAAGATCCTGAATGAAGTGTTCGGGAATGCGACCGGCCATGGGGGGATATTCCTCGCGGCGGGGCCGCGAATCAAGAAGAAGGGGTCAGGTCTTGCCTTTTGCCCCGTCAGGGCAAAAGGCAAGACCTGACCCCTTCCCCCTCAGCCGGCCGTCAGGCGTTTCTTCACCTTGCCGCTGGCGGCGCCGATGTCGGCACGGCCCTGCAACTGCGGCTTGAGCACGCCCATGACCTTGCCCATGTCCTGCATGCCGGCGGCGCCGGTCTGGGCGATGGCGTCATCGATCAGGGCGTCGACCTCCGCCTCGCTGAGCGGCGCGGGCAGGAAGGTCTGCAGCACCTGGATTTCCGCCTCCTCGATGTCGGCGAGGTCGTCCCGGCCGGCGTCGCGGTACTGGGTGGCGGAATCCTTGCGCTGTTTGATCAGCTTGTCGAGCACCGCCAGGCTGCGCTCATCATCCAGCTCGATGCGTTCATCCACTTCGATCTGCTTGATGGCGGACAGGGCCATACGCACAACGCCCAGGCGCGCCTTGTCCTTGGCGCGCATGGCGTCTTTCATGGCCGTGGTGAGCTGTTCTTTAAGAGCGCTCATGGCGATTCCTGACTGTGCGGCCCGTGTTAGCGGGCGGTCTCTACGGCCGGAGCGGCTTAGTAGAGACGCTTACGGGCGAGTTGCTCGCGCTGGAGCTTCTTCAGGTGACGCTTTACAGCGGCGGCACGCTTGCGCTTACGCTCCTGGGTGGGCTTCTCGTAGTTCTCGCGACGACGGACTTCGGAGAGCACACCGGCTTTCTCGCAGGAACGCTTGAAACGACGCAGGGCCACGTCGAAGGGTTCGCCTTCTTTCACTTTCACCTGAGGCATGAAGTATCACCTACCTTGAAATTGGATTAATGAGTGCGCTGAGGGGCTCAGGTGGAGGGCCCGGACAGCAGGGCGCGAATTCTACCTGAGCTCGGAGGAAATGCAAAGAGGCGGGCTTGGCGGTATCATGCGCCTCCTTATTCAGGGAGTCTCCATGCGCGTATTGGGCATCGAATCCAGCTGTGACGAGACCGGCGTGGCCATCTTCGACACCGAACAGGGCCTGCTCGGCCAGGCGCTGTACAGCCAGATCGACATGCATGCCGCCTATGGCGGCGTGGTGCCGGAGCTGGCCAGCCGCGACCATGTGCGCCGGCTGCTGCCGCTGGTGCGCCAGGTGATGAGCGAGGCCGGCACTACCCCGGAGCAGCTCGACGGCGTGGCGTTCACCGCCGGCCCGGGGCTGGCCGGGGCGCTGCTGGTGGGCGCCGGCGTCGGCCGCAGCCTGGCCTACGGTTGGGGCCTGCCGGCGGTGCCGGTGCACCATATGGAGGGGCATTTGCTGGCGCCGATGCTGGAAGCGGACGGCCCGGACTTCCCGTTCGTGGCGCTGCTGGTGAGCGGCGGCCATTCGCTGCTGCTGGAGGCGCGCGCCCTGGGCGACTACGCACCGCTGGGCGAGTCCGTGGACGACGCCGCCGGCGAAGCCTTCGACAAGGTGGCGAAAATGATGGGCCTGGGCTACCCCGGCGGCCCGCGCCTGGCGAAGCTGGCCGAGAGCGGCACGGCCGGGCGGTTCCGCTTCCCCCGGCCGATGACCGACCGGCCCGGCCTGGACATGAGCTTTTCCGGGCTCAAAACCTTCACTCTGAACACCATCAACGACCTGGGCGGCGTCGCCGCGCTGAGCGACCAGGACCGCTGTGACATCGCCCTGGCGTTCCAGGAGGCGGCGGTGGACACCCTGGTGATCAAGTGCCGCCGCGCCATGGAGCAGACCGGCGCCAAACGGCTGGTGGTGGCCGGCGGCGTCAGCGCCAACGTGATGCTGCGCGAGCGGTTGGACGCGGCCATGGCCAAGAAGGGCGTGCGGGTGTTCTATCCGGGGCTGGCCTACTGCACCGACAACGGTGCCATGATCGCCTACGCCGGCGCGTTGCGGCTGGCCGGCGGTGAACGCAGCGGCCTGCCGATCGCGGTGCGGCCGCGCTGGCCGCTGGCGGAGCTGGCCAGCCTTTAGCGGCAAGCCCTGCTTGCCTTTCGCGGGCAGGGCCCGCTTCCACAAGGCCTCTGCGGTTTGCAGCTCAGCGCTTGCCGCGGAACCCCAGCTCTTCGCCGCTGAGCAGCTTGGCCAGGTTGGCCCGGTGGCGGATCACCATGATCAGGGTGAGCGCCGCCATTGGCCAGAAGGCGGTGGGCAGCCAGAACCACAGACTGATCGGCGCGGCGACAAAGGCCAGCAGCGACGCCACCGAGGAGATCCGCGTCACCCCGAACACCAGCAGCCAGACCGCCCCCGCCACCAGGCCGCTGGGCCAGTGCAGCGGAAACAGCAGACCGAAGGCGGTGGCCACGCCCTTGCCGCCCCGGAACTGGAAAAACACCGGAAACAGGTGGCCGAGGAAGGCGCAGAAGCCGACCAGCGCCGCCGCCGTGGCGGACAGCCCCAGGCCGTAAGCCACCAGCACCGGCACGGTGCCCTTGAGCACGTCGCCGAGCAGGGTCAGGGCGGCGGCGGGTTTGCCGCCGATGCGCAGCACATTGGTGGCGCCGGGGTTGCTGGACCCCTGGGTGCGCGGGTCTGGATAGCCGAACAGCCGGCACACCAGAATGGCGCTGGAGATCGAGCCCAGCAGGTAAGCGGCCGCGCACAAAGGCAGCAACCAGCCCCAGCTTTCCTGTAATGCTATGGTGTCCACCGGCTATAATCCTGTTTTTTCAAAGTCTCGAAACCCCGGGCATTATCAAGGACCAACATGGATATCGTCTATATCAGTGATCTGAAGGTGGACACGGTAATCGGCATTTTCGATTGGGAGCGCCGTATCCGCCAGACCGTAAGCCTGGATCTGGAAATGGCCACCGACATACGCAAGGCCGCCGCCAGCGATCACATTGACGACGCTCTGGACTACAAGAGTATCGGCAAGCGGGTGATTCAGTTCATCGAAGACAGCGACTTCCAGTTGGTGGAAACCCTGGCCGAGCGGGTCGCCGACGTGGTCCGCGAGGAGTTCGGGGTGGCCTGGCTGAAGCTGCGCCTCAGCAAGCCCGGCGCCCTGCGCGGGTCGCGGGATGTGGGCGTTATCATTGAGCGGGGGGAGCGCACCTGATGACCACGGTATTTCTCAGCCTCGGCTCCAACATCGACCGGCAGCACAATATCGGCTCGGGGCTGGACGACCTGGCCGCCGCCTTCGGCGAGCTGCGTCTGAGCCCGGTCTATGAAAGCGAGGCGGTGGGCTTCAAGGGCAGCCCGTTCTTCAATCTGGTGGTGGCGCTGGACACCGACCTGCCGGTGGCGGCACTGGCGGACCGGCTGCGCGACATCGAACGCGCCCACGGCCGGGTGCGTGGCGAGAAGAAATTCGCCAGCCGTACCCTGGATATCGACATTCTCACCTACGGGGAGCTCACCGGCGAGATCGACGGCGTCAGCCTGCCCCGCGATGAGATCCTCAAACACGCCTTCGTGCTGCGGCCGCTGGCCGATCTGGCGCCGTACGCGATGCATCCCCAGCTTGGCCGTACCTACGCGGCCCTGTTCAACGAATACCGTTTTCCGGAGCAGCGCCTCTGGCAGGTCCCGTTCGTCTGGCCCTGAAGTGGCTCAGCCGCCGGGGAAGGAGAGCGAGCGGCCGCCGTCCACGGCCAGAATCTGGCCGGTGATGTAGGGCGCTTCCAGGGCCAGCCAGGCCACGGTGGCGGCGATGTCGTCGGGATCGCCGGCGCGGCCCAGGGCGGTGGCGTCGAGGATGTCCTGCTGGTTTTCCTGGCCCTGCTCGGGCCACAGGATGGCGCCCGGCGACACGCCGTTAACGCGCACCGCCGGCCCCAGTTCGCGGGCCAGGCTCTTGGTCATCATCGCCAGCCCGGCTTTCGCCATGCAGTAGAGCGGGTGTCCGGCGAGCGGCTTCTCCGCGTAGACGTCGACGATGTTAACGATCGCCCCGCCGGCCGCCTCCAGGTCACCGGCCAGTTGCTGGCTGAGCATGAAGGGGGCGCGCAGGTTGCTGTGCATCAGCGTGTCCCAGTCGTCGTCGGACGCCTGGCCGAGCGGCGTGGGGTAGAAGCTGGACGCGTTGTTGATCAGTACGTCGAGGCCGCCGAAGGCGTCCCGGGCGCGCACCGCCAGATCGCGCACCGCCACCGGGTCGCGCAGATCGGCGGCCAGGCAGACGGCGCTGTCCGACCGCTCGCGGTTGAGGGTGTCGACCAGCTGGCGGGCCTCCTGTTCGCTCCGGTGGTAGTGAATCACCACCCGACAGCCTTTCCGGTGCAGGGTTTCCGCGATGCGGGCGCCGATGCGCCGGGCGCTGCCTGTAATCAGAGCGATGGGGGCTGCCATTTTTCCAGGAACTCCTTCTTGTATTCCTTGATGCGTTTAATGCGTTTGTCGTCCAGCGCGCGGCCCAGGGCGGGACCGGTGAGGCCCGCTTCCCGCAGGCCGGCCACGTCCACGTCGCGCACCGCTTCGCTGAGGCCCAGCAAAAACGCGCCCTGAATGTAGGGCGTTTTGTAGTCCGCCGAGCACACCCGGGCGTCCGCCTCGCAGGCGTCGACCAGAAACTTCAGCCGCCTGGGGCGCCGCAGCACGTCCAGGTTGTGCAGCAGCTCCCACACCTCCGGCGGGCGCAGTTTCAGCACCCGCTGCACCCGCGATTGCCAGCGCGCCATGGTCATGGCGGCGTCGGTCATCTCCTTGGGCACGCGCAGTCGCTGGGACATGGTCTTGGCCACGTGCATGCCGCGGCGTTCATGGCCACGGTGTTCCGGCCAGCCGTCCGGCGGCGTTTCCGCTTTGCCAAAATCGTGGCAGAGCAGGGCGTAGCGCGACGTCAACGGCAGTTTCAGACGCGCCGCCTGGGCCAGGCAGCGCCACTGGTGGCTGAGCACATCCAGGGCCGGTTGGTGGTCCGGCGACTGCGGGATACCGTCCAGGTTGGCCACCTCGGGAAACAGTTCGGCGAGCGCCCCGCATTCGTGCAGCACCTGGAAAAAGACCTGGGGCGAGCGCTCCATCATGGCGCGGCTGGTTTCCTTCCAGACCCGCTCGGCGGCCAGATGCGTCATCTCGCCGCTCATCACGATGTCGCCCATCAGTTCCAGGGTGGTGTCCGCCACCCGAAAGCCCATCCAGTGATAGCGGGCGGCGAAGCGCGCCACTCGTAACACGCGCAGTGGATCCTCGGCGAAGGCCGGTGACACATGGCGCAGAACACGCGCCTTTAAATCCCGCTTACCGTTGAACGGGTCGATGATCTCGCCGCCCGGCGTTTTTGCCATGGCGTTGATGGTGAGGTCGCGCCGGATCAGGTCGTCTTCCAGCGTCACATCGACGTCGGTATGGAACACAAATCCGCCGTAACCGTGGCCGCTTTTGCGTTCGGTGCGGGCGAGCGCGTACTCCTCGCGGGTGTCCGGGTGCAGAAACACGGGGAAGTCGTTACCCACCGGTTTAAAACCCTGGTCCACCAGCTGTTGTGGCGTGGCGCCGACCACTACCCAGTCTCTTTCCTTGACCGGCAGCCCGAGCAGTTGATCGCGCACGGCACCGCCTACCAGATAAATGTCCATGTTGTTGTTACCAACCCTTTAACGCAAAATAGTGA
>Ga0206123_10002809_pt1 | contig 14850 bp, 23 predicted proteins | sample Helgoland_Spring_2_FD_160086 | JGI IMG/M metagenome (GOLD analysis project Ga0206123, IMG submission 160086) | Pelagic subsurface seawater microbial communities from Kabeltonne, Helgoland, North Sea - Helgoland_Spring_Bloom_20160316_1 | ecosystem: Environmental > Aquatic > Marine > Epipelagic ...
GCTGTGTTTAGAGAATTGTGGTCTCTAAGTGATGAAGAACGTGACCGTCGAGTTTCTAATTATTTTGGTTGGGATTAATCACTGAAAGGAACAAGTAGGTACTACTATTTTGTTCTTTTTTGTCCTATTATTTACCCTAATAATTGTAGATATTTCGTGAGCACCGCCTGTACCAGGACCGAGTTGCGATGTTGTTAAATCATAACCGTAATGAAATACTAACTCACCTGTATCGACACCAAAGTTTAAAATTATTGCGTCCCTGTAAGAATATCCCTCAACCAATCTAAAACCACCACCGATAAGAAATTTACCCGATTTAACATTATTATTGAATGTTAACTCAGTAAACTCTCCTTGGTGTAGTAGAGCTATGGATGGCATGTATATTACATTTTTTCGTCTGTCGGTGGATTTATCTAAATGTATTTGACCCCCACCGTGTAAACCATATTTAACAGGTAGGTAACTTTCTCCAAAGACTAACGACTGGTTAGGTGTGTTTATGTGGTTAGCAGCGAATCCTACATACCATTTATCTGAAAAAAGTAGTATACCACTACTTAGGTCAAAATAATGTACTTTTAAACCGTTCATAAATGGTTCGTTAGTTATTAGTGAAAACGAGTTTCCGTTAAATGAATCCTCAAAGAATAATTTGTCATTATCAATGAAGTTTTGTTTATAACCAAGTTCCAAACCAAACTTAACGTTTAGTTTTGGTGAAATACGTTGTTGATTACTATAGAAGGTAGATATTGAGTTTAATGAGTATATCCCATTCGCTGACCTATCATTCATCAAGGTAACACCAAAACCACTATTAATATTTGGTTCATACTCTTCATAACTTAAAAAACTTGTGACAAACTGACTACCTAACGCAGGCCATTGATTTCTATATGACATCGTTAGTTCGGGGTTACTAGTTGAACCAGCAAATGCTGGGTTCAAATACAACTTATTGTTGTTAATTTGCGAAAAAGATACGTCCTGTGATAATCCTATGTAGGAAAACAGGAAAAATAAGATTGATAATGTGTACTTTAACATACCTATAAATATAAAATTGATTGGTTAAAATTTTGAAAGTCAACTAAAATACGTTATATTTGTAATATGAAAAACCTCCTCTACCTAATTACCCTAACTATTTTATCTACCGGTTGTTATCAATATGCTGAACACACATATCCGACACTCGACGGTACTTACATACTACGTAGTATTACAATTAATTCAACCGACATTCTTGGTTCAGAACTTACAGATGAAACGTATGATGACCCTATGACTGTTGTTTATCCAAACCCCATCGGTCCTTTGGATACGATGAAAGTCGATAAGAGTCGAATTAGTGTTAGTGGTAATCAGTTGTTTGCGGGATATTATCTATCCAACGGAGGTGACCACTGGCGTCACACTTATGATATGAATATCACACAGGACTTTGTTACTGGTCGATGGGTCAATATGAATGTTCAATACAATACCCCATCACTTAACACATATCGACACTATTTGATTATTGAAGATGGTCTCGAATATATGGTTCTCGAATGTCCAAAACAATATGAAGATGGAGTGTGGGGTAACGAATACAGTTACTCACTGACTTTCTATAGAGAGGGAGCATAAAAAAAGAGGTCTTAGGACCTCTTTTTATTTTAATAGTTTTTTTATTCGTTCTATATTTTCTATAAATTTTTCAGGGTTATTTTTACCCCATTCTTTAACAAAGTTTGGTAATCCCGATTTTTCTATTTCTTCTTTTACGTTGATTTTACGGACTTTATTTTCAGAAACAACATCAGGTACCATTACATCACCAAAGGTCGCGTTTAGTCCTGATTTTAACTTGGGAGTAGGCGCCACAAAGGTAATGTCAAACCCGTTTTCTTTAGCCCAAGAAATAACTTCTTCAGGATTTAAAATATCCTGTCTTTTCTGAGGAAATAAATCAACTAATTTTTTTGTATTAGATACTACTGCGGCAATCTTAAAAGATGGTGTTATTACAATTACAATTTTTTGAACATCTAAACCAAATATTCTTTCTTTTTTTAGTATAACCTTACCCAAAAGTTTTGTGATAAACTCTTCATAATTACTCTTTTGTCTTTCTTCTCTTTCGGGCACATTAAATGATGCGGATTCATTTTTAATATTTTTTTTACCACCCATATCTATAAATAGTCTTATCTGTAATCTGCGTCAGGTAATTTACCCTCATAAATTAAATAATATTCATTTAAAAAAGACATCATATCTTCCTCATCAATAAAAAAGTCTTCATCTTCATTATCAAAATCAAAATCCACATCATCACCAAAAATATCAGAAGGAATAAAATGACTACCATAGCCAAAATCATTTAAATGATGAAATTCAATAGTGTCTATTCTAATCATATCTTCATTATCCTGACGTAACCTGAATTCAACTTCAACAACGTTATTATCTATATTAATGAAATTTGATATTATTTCTGTAACTTCCATGGAATTATATTGAAAATATATTTATATTACTTACAAATATCTAAAAAAATATGAAAAGCCAAGTTATATTAGATGAATACGAATTTTCTGACGGAGACCTTATGGTAAATTTTACTTTTGATGGGAAAGAATATATTGAAGATTTTATAGATGAAAATAGTTTTGAAGAATATATTGAGGATTCTGGTCGATTAGAGTTTTTTGAAGATAGGTGGGATGGTCATACCGAATCTCATTACACTAAAGAATATATTGTCGATTACTCTAAATGGCGTGATGAATATTGTGAAAAGGATGACATTTTAGATTTTCTTGATTATTATTATAAGACGAATAAAATTCCTGAACCTATAGAAGAGTGAAATTAATATCTACATCATTTGATAATGTATACCTAATAGAGGAACCTCATTTTGAAGATGAAAGAGGTTACTTTATGGAGACGTGGAATGAACTTGGGTACTCGAATAAAAAGTTACTCAATGATATCCCGTCTCTTAAAGCGATACAAAATGACAACTCGTTGTTTTCTACCTTATTTGTTCAAGATAACTTATCCGTAAGTAAAAAAGGGGTATTTAGAGGATTACATTACCAAATGGGTGACTTCTCTCAGGCCAAATTAGTTAGAGTCCTTAAAGGTTCCGTTGTCGACTTTATTGTGGATTTGAGAGAACAATCTAAAACTTATGGTAAGTTTGAGTTTTTCGAATTGAATGAAAAAAATAAACTGTCTTTGTTTGTACCACCATATTTCGCTCATGGATTCCTATCTTTAGAGGACGATACTATTTTCACTTATAAGTGTGGTAATTACTATCATAAAGAAAGTGAGGGCAGTGTTAATTACTCAGATAATGTAATTAGACATATACAAAACAATAAAGAAACAATATCAGATGTTATTCAACTATTTATCCCATATGAAACTGAGATGGACCTCATTATTTCCGAAAAAGACCGAAACGCACCAAAGTTTCTACATAGAAGACATGGATGAGTACGAGTTATTTAATCACTGTGAAAAGATAATAGATTCGGTAACTGAGGAAAACCAGTACGATTCTACTTTACGTTATATAAAACTATATTATAATAAAACTGAAAACTTTGTCTTATACAATACGTTGTTGAGAAAGCTTAACAACAAAAAACCCCTCTTAAACTGAGGGGTTTTGTTTTTATAAGAACTTTTTAAATCTGTCAAACATTTCGTTGATTCGTTGTCTATCTTCTGTAAAGGATTCTCGTAAATCCTCGTCAACTTCTTCATACATCGAACCACATTCTTTACACTCACCCTCTTTCATTTCAGAACCACATTGTTCACAGGTTTCTTTTTCTTCTATATGACTTTTTATATGACTATCGTACTCATCAGGTGTTACTTTACCATCACCGTCTTCATCAAAGTGTTTGCGTAACTCTCCTTTTGAAATCTCACCGTCACCGTCCTCATCTGCACCCTCATATAAATCTACATCCATCGCACCTTCTGAGTCGAATTGATAAGCGGGTACCTCATCATCATAATCTGCAGTTATACTACCATCAAACATCGACATTATTGAGTCAATATCCATTCCGTGTGAATCGTCTGAGTATGTCATATCTTCATCTCCAAATTGGTCGGGACCACCTGATTCAAAGTCGTAAGCGGATTCTACATTTGATACATCCATATCGTCAGCAGCATATTCTTTAACTTCTTCACTGACACTTGCGTGGTACGCATCTAAGGCTTCTTCTGCATCCTTTTCACTTTTAAAACCATCTCTAAAAATTCCACCTTTTTTGTTATTCATGATTACCCACTCATCACCTTTTTTATTAATACACCCTGAACCACCTTCAGATTTAGCACATCCTTTACCCTCCTGTTCACTTACAACAGATTCGTTAACCAAATGGTTTTTGTATTGACCAACTTCACCTCTATTGTTTACAGTGATACCCTGTGAGTCTGATGGACCTTCGTCCTGTAATAATGGTTGTGAACTTGATGGAATATTACCTGTAGCATATCCATTGTAGAATGCTGAGTGTTGTTGAAGGATTGAATTTCTCTCTTCGTCTGACATTGTAGAATAACCTCTCATGACTGTTTTTTATATAAATATGTTTTAGTTACCAAATAATTTGACATTCTAAATAAACATTCATATGTTTAAAACAAAAATGGATAAAACTAAATACTTCGATTTTGCTGAGGGAGCGGTAATGTTAGACGGTTTTGATGACTGTGTGATTGGTATCTCTGAGTCTTTCGGAGAAGAACCCCGACTTATATATTCCAAAATACAAATCATTAAAAAGTTAATGGAAGATATGACAGAGGACGATGCGGTTGAGTATTACTACTACAACATCGTTGGTGGATATTTCGGAACACAAAACCCAATTTTTATTCAAGATAATTTGGATTGATTGGTATTAGGTCGTATATTTGTTTTCACAAAAGGAATCAATATGACCGTACACGAAATCAGTAATTACTTTAATCAAACTCCTAATATGGAACAGGTCTACAAGGAGTGTAAGTCTATAGGTCGACTGATTCGTAGTAAAGTGTTTAAGTTCTCTAGAACTCGTCACTGGGAAGAAATGGACTTGGTTTACAAAATCACGTACATTAAGTCCAACCGTAACGACAATTTGTTGGTCAATATCAAAGTTTCAGGTACTATGGGTCGTACTTGGCGTAATAAGGAAAAGACATGTGTTACCGATTACGTCAAACTAAATCACACGACCTCTCGTCGTCGTAATGAAGATATTCGTAAATCAGTTCAAGAAGATGTTCAGAAATTTTTCCGTCTTTTCGGTATGGACACTTATAAGGTTGAGATTGGTAAGGTTAAAGTGTGTAAGGAACTTTAAAGTTTCATCACAAAGTACTTAAAGGCTAACGGACCTAATTTCCTTAGTTCTCGGTTAATATTATTAGTACTTAGTTCTTGTTCCTTATCCTGTAGGTTTCTAAACGCCGCAGATATCATAACCTGTTGTGACTTCTCTGCAAGTTGCAACAGGTTCTCTTTTTCATCCTCATCTTCAATTTGTTGGTAACTGTCCTGTAATTCTTGTATTTTTAAATACTTTTCTAAAAATTCTTTACCGCTCCAAGTAAAATCAGGTGATTGCATCATATTAACAATACCACTATCCCTTAACGCTTTTAAAAAATCAAAGATATAATTACCATCGTCCATTTTTAAAATTGGAATTAATGGTTTCATCTCATCTATAAAATTTTCATTTATTGTCGTTATAGATTCAGGGTAAGTGTCACCAATACCCCCTTCATTTTTTTCAGGATAATCGGAATTTTTTAATATATGTCTTAATAAGTTTAAAGAACCGATTCTCTTATCATTAGTATCTACCACAGTCCAAGGGACTTCACCTTTACCCAAATCAAATACTTTTTCTTTATATTCAGTGTAGTCATCCCATTTCTCCAAAGACTTTTCGTCATTAGGTGAGAATTTCCAATATTTTAGAGGAGAAGATTTTCTTAAGTCAAATCTTTTCTCTTGTGTCTTCGGTGTAATTGATAACCAAAATTTATAAAGGTCCACACCCTTACTCACCAAAGACTTTTCAAAATCGTTTACCGTATCCATAAACTCTTCATACTCCCCCTCTTTACCATAACCCATAACTGGTTCAACAATACCTCTATTATACCAACTACGGTCAAAGAAAGTGATTTTACCTGGTTCTATATGTTTTCCATATCTACCGAACCAATCTTTTCTCTCATCCTCTGTCGGTATACCTAATGCCACCACATTAAAGTATTTAGGGTCTAAGTACTTTGCTATTGTTCTAATTGTCGACCCTTTACCCGCAGTGTCCCTACCTTCAAACACTACCGCAATAGACTTACCCGTTTTCTTTATATATTCTTGTAATTTTAATAACTCAACTTGTAATGGTAGTAGCTCTTTTTTAAATGCTTTTTTACCTATTGCCGATTTTTCAGGTTCCTCCCCTCCATAAACTAATTCGTCTTCTACATTATAATCGTCATCTTCAAATTCAACACCTACACGATTATTTACTGAATTTACTAACTTTTCCAAGTACTCTTTAGCGTTTGTTCTGGGGTTACCTGACTTTAAAAACTTTCTTTCTAAATTCCTAATAACTAAATCGGTTATATCTTCATCTGTTAATTGAGATATTAAATCCTCCATTTCTGAGGGGTCAATGTCTTTAGCTCTTAACACGTCTGATAAATCTTTTTTTGACTCATCCATTTGACCTGGTAAATCGAGTAATCCCTTATCTCTCATAATTTTTGTTAACCTGTCACCATATAAATTAACAACTCTTTTCAAAAATAAATCAGGATTTTTTCTAATATATTCAATAATATCAAATCTTATTTTTCTACTATACTTACCAAATAAGTCAGAAATTCTATCGTCTTTTCTTTTATTGTTTTCTCTATAACCTATTGATTGTAATTTTTTTAAATTCACAACAGGGAAAACAATTTCTTTTCTACTTTTGTCTATAACACTGTTTGGTATCGCAATAGATGATTTACTCCTACCCGCCAAAGATTTCTGTATTGCAGTATCAATTAATTCGGGAGTACTCATAGTTACATAGTCTATTTTATCATCATTTAATATTGCAAATAACCAATTCAAATCTTTATCTTCATCTTTACCGACACTAAATGAACCATCCAACATTTGTCTTTTGAATTCGTTTGATTTGCCGTCATATTCGCTAGGGTCTTTTAACATTAAGTCATAAGGTCTTCTTAAATCTTCAACCTCGTAACCATCTTCTACCATCTGACCTAATACTTGATTAAAACCGTTTGAGAGTGAGCCTAAATCAAATCTTTCACCTGGTTGAACTAACTTGACTGAGTAGTATTCATCTCCAACTTTTATATCTTCTTTATTTTGTGATATAATAGGTTCTCCAAATAGTATACCTGACAATAAACCCTCAAAGTTAAATCCTCTACCATCCTTATCTTTTTTAAATGATTCAAAATATTCATAAAAACGAATTCTATCTACAAGTCTTTTTATTTTCTCATTTAAGTTCATCCCATTTTTAGAATTCAAATCAAATGAGGTATTGTTTTTTGTTTTGTCTTTCCTACATAATTCATCATCGTTTTTACAAAAACCTTCACTCGAAAGTATTTTTTGTATCACCTTACTTGACGCTAACTTACTTTTAGGTATGGGACCTATAGATTGCATTATTCTACCTAATTCAGAATTTATTGTAGGAGATGACTTTAACTCAACTTGTTCATTGATTGTTTTATCGTCTTTTACCCACACATCTTCATCACCTACAAGATTAAGAGTTCTTCCATTATCCCATTCAACATAATATAATGGTTCTTTACTCCACGGGTCACTACCTTTTCCTACGACAGTTCCTTTTGTACCGACAGTAATAGGTGAGTAAGGGTCACTCATAACAATTAAGGTAACTCTATCTCCAATCTCAAGTTTAGGATTAATTTTTGAACTCATAAAAAATACTATTTACCATAAATATATCAACAAACCTAATATTTATTGTTATAATATTAGTTTAATGAAAGTTGTTTTAACAGAAACTCAATACCGAAAAATATTAAAGGAACATTATAAGGATAATGTAACCAATACTTTATCAAAAATCGGTGAGTTCACACTTAAAGTAATAAAAGACGCATCAAACCAATTAAAGTTTGATTTTAGATTTTTATTAACTTATGGTGCGGGTATAGGAGCAATCCTTCAGTCTGTTTTTGATTATTTACAGGGTACTTTTACTAATTTAGATACTAATCAAATTGCGGGACTAACTGTAATGGCAATTGCCGTTGTTTTTTATGAAAACAAAGATTTAAAAAATATTTTAGATGATATGAAAGGTAGTGAACTATCTACAGCCGTCTCATATACTGAAAAAATAAAAAATAAATTTTCACAACTACTTAATCTTTTAGGTTTGTCAATTCACAGAACATCTAACATAGTATCATATAGTTTTTTAGTACCGGTCCTGTCTATCTTAATCGAAGTCGTAACCAAACATGGTATTGACTCTTCACAGTTTGAGATGTTACTTGAGGCATTGTCAACTTCAGCTTTAATCGCTATACCAGGTGTTGCGATAAGAGATGTCCTACTTAAAGCGGCTAGTCTGATAGATAATAAAAAAATTAACTGAACGTAAATTCTTTATCGACCATGTAGTAATGTACATCCATCGCCCAATACATAAGTTTTGCTCGACCTTTTTCTTTCTCTTTTCCAATCCTATGTGATTTTTCTTTATCACCCATAACAACACCAACAATTTTTTTACCTTTTGGTAAGTCTAAATGTTTGTGAGTATTGATTGAAATCGGAGTTGGTTTTTCAAACTCTTTCAGTCTTTTAATTAAAAGATTCTTACTACCACTATAAGGTAGTCTACGATTTTTACATAGGTTCTTTAATTCCACTAGCGAAAGTTTATCATAATCCATAAAACTAATTTACTGTTTTAAGGTTACAAATCCAAATCTTTCTTTAACTGCTCTAAATCGTTTCTCAACTTATCATCTCTCTCTATGGAATCCACAGCTCTTTCTAAATCTTTATCTTTTTTGTTTTTGGCTGAATAGTCGGTACCTGTTGAGTAAGCTTTGTTATGTGACCCTCCACTTTCTAATCCCTTCTCCATTCGTATCAGTCTCTTGTGTAATTCTTTAAGAGACTTTTCAACATCAGACCATTCATTTATAGTTTGTAGGATTATGGTGTCTGATAAAAATTCTGGTAGGTCGTAATCTACGACATCTGAAGTATTACCATATAGTCCTTGCTCATATATCAAATTTTTGACTACTTTATTCAATTGGGATTCTGTTAATTTAATTTTCATCTGTTATATAAATAGTGACTAAACTTTATTAGGGTATTTTTCTTTATATTTCTGAGTTAAAAACTCCGTTAGCTCTTTAATATCCTCATCGTTTAGATTATGAACGTTTCTATTTCTTATAAACCAATCCTTAATGGTTTTTTCGATAGGTTCCTTCTTTCTCAATTTATTTACTCTTCTAAACCCTACTAATTCTGCAGGAATTTCGTGTGGTTGTTTATAATAATCTTTACCTGTTGGTCTTTCATTCTCCCTACCTTCATAAGGGTCTTGTTCATCTTTTGTTCTCCACGATATCTGATATATATGCTCTATTTCGTGAGATACTATATCATTTAAATCTGCTATCACATCATACATAACATTCGGTAAAGAGTTAGGGTTTATAATTAAACTGACCTCAATAGTATAACCTTCATCAACAGTTTTACCATCAATAATATAATCATTTTCTAACCTAGGGTCTAAGTCATAATTAAATTCTATTGAAAATTCAGGTACATTTTTAAAGTTGTATTCAAACACATCTCCGTCATCGGAAAGTTCTTCGGGTAGATAATACGTTCTCGTTTCTTTTGTTTTAATAATATTTGTTAGTGTTCTAACTATTTCACGAACAGGTGCGTCCGTAACGCTACTCTCAACAAGAACACCCTCTAAAAGTAATTTACCTCTTTCTTTTAAGTGTTCTTTAATTTGAAATACTAAATCCTCGACTATAGTATTTGGATTTTCATCCTCATAAAACCCTGTTTTGATTCTGAAGTAATTTTTACTTACCAAAGATTCGGCATATGGGATGTTATTTGTTTTAATAACAACCATTTCTACTATTCCGTTATAGTAATCCTTAAATTCTTCACTCATCATATTCAAATATAATATCATTCAACCTTAATGAATAGTCTTCCATACCAATTAAATTAGCGATTTTTTTAAATTCATTATCCCATTTACCACTTCCATTTTTTAGTTGTTTTTGAAATAGGTTTGTGAATGAGTCTTTATGTTCATTGTGTTGTAATAAATTTTTCCATTCATCTACCTTGTCTCCCCTATCTTTTTCTGATTCTTCGTCTTTAGGAAACAATGTCATATTTTTGATAACTACGTCACAATCTAATGCTTTGTAAATCTTACCTATATGACTCACTACTGAAAACTTTTTAGGTATATATTTAATTTCTCCTTCTATAATATTTGGTGTACCAAATAAGTAAACTTCACTCTTTATAGGTCTAAACTGACTAAAGAACTCAAGACGTGGTATAAAGGATTCCGCATCTTTTTTAAGACCGTCTATAATTTCGTCTCTATTTTTAATAATATCATCAGCATAATAACCATCAGGTTTATTATAAAGGTAATTAGGTATATCAATCTCTGTTTCCATAATAAATAAATATTACAAACTTTGTAACATTTCAATTAGTTTTGGATGGGGATATACGTCAAACTTATCTTTCCTAAAGTTTGTGTGTGACCATATACCATCGGCTCCTTCATTTGCTAATGGCTGATACTCAAAAGATTTCCATTTACCTCTCTTAGCATCTGTATATAACCTAAGTGAATAATTAGTATTTCTACCCGATAGTCCATCCTCAACCAAAGGTTTACCATTCATACCCAAATACCCCTTACTGTTTAAAAATTTTTGTTGAAATAATATAGTTTTATTTTTTAAAGTATCGTCGAAGTCTTCAAATAGCTCGTTAATTCCTTTACACACGTCAATACCATACTTTTCAGAAAGAGAGTAAATTAAATATTTTACTGATTCAATTTGTTTATCAGTATAACTATGGTAATACCTATAACCCCTCCAATTCTTACCTAAGTCTATAACATCTTCCTCAGGCACTAATGAGTTAACATAAGTAAAGTATTGACCATTCTGTGATTTTGTAAGAGGTCCATAGTTACATATCTCAATACCTATAGATTGTTTATTTAATTGTGAATTATTTGAGTTTTTAGTCCCTAAATGATGGGCCCAATACCTTAGGTCTAAAGCTTCTATAATAGTACCGTCCCATGTGGTATCACCGTCTCTAGTTGATTTATTACCTATAATAAAATGAGTTGCTACCCTCAAAGATTTACCTCCTTTAGTCTTATCTCTATCCCAACTAGAAACCACCCAATCAGGTCTGTGACTTCCCGCGGTATGATGTAAAACTATAGAATTTTTTTTTGTCTCCTCTGGAAAATACTCATCATCAGGTAAGTGTAATTTCTTTATCTCCATACTTATATTATTATATTATATAAATATGAAAAAAATCACTTTAATTTTACTATTACCGTTCTTAGTTAACACTTTATATTCACAAGATGTAAGAAATATTGTAACCAATACATTCATTGTTAAGTACTCAGAAGAGTTAGAACAACCTTTATATGTTTTTTATAATGTATTATGTCCAAATGGTGATGAGTCAAGAAGTGGTTTAGACTTTAAAACTTATGAAGGTGTTCACACATCAAATAATGAAGACTATGCTAATAACATATGGGATAAAGGTCACTTAGCCCCCGCAGCCGCATTTAATTGTGATATAGAAACTTTAAAAAGTACTTTTAGTTATTTAAATTGTGCACTACAACATCAGTCTTTGAATCGTGGACCGTGGAGAAAACTTGAAGAGTTTGAAAGGAATCTTGCGAAAATATATGATAGTGTAACAGTAACTGTAGACTGTCACTTTAGTGATTATTCTAAAAAGCTCGTAACAGGTGCGACCGTACCAGACGGGTTTACCAAAACGATAATATGGGATGGTAGAGAGGAGTGTTTCTATTTTCCAAACAAAGATGTTAAAGGTATTGACTGGATTGATTTTAGAATAAATTGAGTTGACTATTGTCTAATAAGATATTTATTACTAAATTTATAAAAAAAATATTATGAAAGTTAAACAGGGAGATAGTGTAAAAGTCCATTACGTAGGCACTTTAAAGGATGGAAATGAATTTGATAATTCATATAAGAGAGGGTCCACTTTAGATTTTAAGGTAGGTGAAGGTCAAATGATTAAAGGTTTTGATAGCGCACTCGTGGAAATGACTGTAGGAGATAAAAAAACAGTAAATATCAAACCTGAGGAAGCGTACGGAGAAAGAAAAGAAGAGGCTATCACCGCAGTTGCAAAAGAAAATTTCCCACCTGATTTCGTAGCTAAAGAAGGTGAGATGGTTCAAGGACGAACTGAAAGCGGTCAACCTATTAACGCGTTAATTATTGAAGTTCAAGACAGTGATATTATTCTTGATATGAATCATCCACTAGCAGGTGAAGAATTAAATTTTGAAATTGAGCTTGTAGAAATTTCTTAATTAAAAAAATATTATCTTTATCGTAATTGGTTTTTATATTAAATCATGAGTAAAATTTTGTATGACGATTATGTGGGTGATGACCCGTTTTTCTCACCTTGTATTCATTGTGGATGTCCCGAATTTCATATGGATTGGGATACAATGATTTATAACTGTTCGGATTGTAATAAACCTATTGATAAGGACAACAGTAATTATGGAAAAGAAAGAAAACCCAAAGAAAAAGTTAAAAAATTCAAAGGAGAAGATTGACCTAATATATTGGAAGATAGACTACCGTAATACTTCGGATATTGGATACCCTAATGAAGAGGACTATTTATCTGAAAAATAACTGTATGAAATTTGATAGTACTTCAAGAAAGAAAATAATATTTTTTATTTTCTTTTTTATGCCTGGAGGTTTCATACTCCTCTCGATTTTACTAACTTTAGACGAATTTATTTTTAATAAAAAACATGACGAAACTAACAATGAATAAAAACCTACTTTTTATTACCTGTATTTTAACTATTCCAGGTAATTCTTATGTTAATGAACCCTTTGATAATAAAAATATAATTAGTACCTATAGTAATTACATTAACCCAATTAAACTAAAAAAAGTTTACAGGGTACCTCAAGAAATAGTACTTGGTATGATACAGGTTGAAAGTAATGATAACGATAGCGCTTACAATAAATCTGAAGAGGCTGTTGGTTGTTTACAGATAAGACCTATTATGGTAAGAGAAGTAAATCGTATTTTAAAAAAACAAGGAAAAGAATATAGGTTTAAAATGAAAGACCGTTGGGATAGAGACAAGTCACTTGAGATGTTTTGGGTGTGGAGAGATTATCACCATCCAAGAAGTAGTGATGAAGTAATTGCTCGTAATTGGAATGGAGGACCCAACGGATATAAGAAAAAATCAACTGAGAAGTATTGGAAAAAGGTTAATAGTTGTTTGGAAAATAGGTGATTGTTTTGTATATTTGTAAAACAAACGGAATAAATGATTGTAGAAAAACTCACAACACGTCAATACGGTAAACTATTCAGACAACTCGTCGGTGATATTAAACCGAATCATTGTGACTTTGAGGGTGTTATTGAGGTTACTCGTCTTCGTAAATATGATGATAGTAATCAGTATCATGGAGGTGAGGTAGATGTATTTTTTAAGGGTACTATTGTCGCACACAACGGAAGACACTATAGTGGTAATTCTTTTGGACCAGGAAAGATTCGTAGTTATTTTCGTGCTAAGTTGGGTAATAGTATTGATATGTACACTCGTCCTTTTGGTATTGATAAAGTAAAAATTTGTAAAATAAGATTCGAATAATGAAAAAATATATAGTAAGGTTTTACGGGTGGGAAGAAGAAATGCAAGGTTATAATCTTTCTCAGGAACAAACCGATAAACTTGAGGAAGCTATCAGTAGTGGTAAGTATGAGTCTATCGATTCGATGGGTATGGATATCGAAGAGATTATAGACGTTGATTTCTTTCTAGGAGATGCTTTTTCTATGAGTAGAGCCAACTACCAACCAGATAATACTTATATTATTGTTTATGATGAGAATGAGAATGAGTTATTTTCGTTTGACCTAAACAAAATTGGTGATATTGAAGACCACACTGAAGACTTTGACTATGAAGGGGTTACCCAAATCGAGTTTATCCCTGAGAAAGGTGGTGTTGAAAATATATTGTTCGTATCGTCTTCAAATAAAGGGGGTCTTTATGAATTTCATATCGAAAGTGAAGATGTACCTAAACCTGAAGATTTCTCTATTGTAACAGGTGTGATTGAAATGCTCGATGTATATTATGAGTTTATTGAACATGTATATTTCAAAGGTGAGAAACTTGAAATTGAGGAGTGGTTGGACAATCGAGGTAAGGGGATTGACCTTAGACTCACTAAACTTCAGGACTTATATGACTTTTGGGAAGAAAATGGAATTAAAAACCCATATGAAAATAAAGAAAAATAGGAGGGATGCCAGAGTGGTTAATGGAGCAGTTTGCTAAACTGTCGTCGGTAACGACGCGTGGGTTCGAATCCCACTCCCTCCGCAAAAAGTAAAAAATGGAATTTGAATATATTATAATC
>Ga0206123_10002810_pt1 | contig 14849 bp, 25 predicted proteins | sample Helgoland_Spring_2_FD_160086 | JGI IMG/M metagenome (GOLD analysis project Ga0206123, IMG submission 160086) | Pelagic subsurface seawater microbial communities from Kabeltonne, Helgoland, North Sea - Helgoland_Spring_Bloom_20160316_1 | ecosystem: Environmental > Aquatic > Marine > Epipelagic ...
AACCATGACTTTTCCACGCGCAACTTTACTCAGACTCATATCAATAACGAGCGGTGGCTCATTATCACGTGGGGTAGAAAAAGCGATCGGGTTCGTTCCAAACAATGCCTTTGTGCCTCCCCAAGGCGGAATAGCCTTAGGCGTATTACCAAACATGAGGCCGATTAACCCGCTCTCAGCCAAAATCTCAACGTGCCTTCCAGCCTGTCCAAAATGATGGGATCGAGAAATGCTTGCTGCAGCAATACCAAATTTATTAGCAGCAGATGTAACCTCTTTGAGCGCTAATGATATTGCAGGATAGGCAAAACCATTACTGGCATCAACCCTGATCACACTTCCTTTAGAGCTTAGAATTGAAGGGGCCTCATTGCCATTGACTTTTCCTGAAGTGAGCTGCTCAACATAAGAGGGAATTCTTGACAATCCATGGCCTGACTGGCCATCAAACTCAGCACTAATAAGCGCATCTGCCACTTCCTTTGCATTATCTTCAGAGGTCTTATTATTGACTAATGCATTAAAGGCCAAATCCCAGGCTTCTTTTTCAGAAATTTGAAGTGTTTTTATCATCAATAGCTCCTAATAATTTTGAAGTAAATTATAGTTACGTTGGGCCTTATAAAGTATATTTATTTGACATGTTTAAGTTTTCTTTAAAAACAAAAATCCGTTTTTATGTCAGTTGTGCCTGGCTTCTATTTGCCTTCTTCGTTGCCACCACCTATTCAAAGCTCAACAATCAAATCATTGTGAGTTGGTTTGATTTTTATAATGTTTACTGGCATATATTTTTCATAGTTGGCATTCCTGTTTGGTTATACTGGATTGCAATAAGGCCCTATAAATGGATTAATAAAATGCGCAGCAATTCAAAAAAACAATGAAACTAAAGATTGGCATATTTCAATATGAGATGAAGGATGAAAGTCCAGATGACAAAATCAATAGACTTGAGAATCATCTCAAAAAAAACACAGAGCTAGATTTAGTTATTTGTCCTGAGCTCTTTATTTCAGGATATGGAAGCCATGAAAACATCAAGCAATATGCCGAAGCGTGCAATGGTGAATACGCTAAAAAAATAAGCGCCCTTGCTAAGAAGTCTTGTACCGCAATTGTCTATGGCTATCCTGAAACAGAGAATAATCATCTTTATAACTCAGCTCAACTCTTTGATAATGAAGGTCAGTCAATCGCAAATCATCGTAAAAAACTATTGCCTCCAACTGCAGATGAGTCGAAGATCTTCACGCCTGGAACAGAAAGTACAATCCTTTCAATAAAGGGAATCAAATCAGCTATCGTTATTTGTTATGAACTTGAATTTCCAGAGCTTGTTAGAGAGCTCGCTTTAGAGGGAGTTGAGTTAATCATTGCCCCCACTGGGCAGTCCTCTCATTGGCCTGCTGCAGCGCTTCATAATTGCAGAACCAGAGCATTTGAGAATGGAATCTTTGTAGCCTATGCAAATTCAACAGGCAATTTAAATGGCATTAACTTTTTGGGTGAAAGCAAAATTATTGGGCCTAATGGTTTAGATATCGCAAACGCTCAAATTGGTGAAAAGCTAATCACCTCAGAGATTGATACAAAACAAATTTCCCTGGTAAGAGAAAAACTGCCGTACTTAGAGGACTCGAAATCTCTTCAATAAATTAATTTTTACTGGCAAGATGAATTATCAACACCCCATGGCATCAGGGTATTACACAAAATAGCGCCGTCTAATGTTGCACCGCTCAGCTCAGCGCCCCTTAAATTAGCATTCGTCAGGTTTGCTTGAGCAAAATTAACTCCACTTAAGTTTGCAAGGCTCAAATCTGCTTCGATAAGATTAGCACCTTTTAGATTAGCACCATACAAGTTCACCGCAAAAAGATTAGAGCCAAAAAGGTTGGCGTTTTCTAGATTTGAACCATTCATTTCTGCACCAAAAAGACTGGAGCCCTCTAGATCTGCATTATAAAGGTTCGAATTTGAAAGGACTGCGGAAATAAAATCCACGCCTGAAAGCGCCGCACTGTTTAAGTCAGCTCCAGCAAAATTGGTATTTCTTAATAGACATCCCTGGCAACTATTTAATGAGTTTAATTTGATAATGTTCTCATCAATTTTTTGCCAATCGTTGTTCCCATCGCCAAAAGTTAATCCTGAAAATGTAAGAAGCAGTAAAGTGAAAAGTTTTTTTATTTTGAGTCCCATATGGTAAAGTAGTTTATGAATACTTTAATACAAAATAGGAGTGAAAATGGCAAATTTAGTTAAAAAATCATTTGATAGCCCTGATGATCTAGTAGCACCAGACAAGACCCGAGCAGAAATTCTTGAGTTTGGAACGGTTAAAGCAGTCAGGGTAACAGCTCAGCCTGGGTGGACTTGGTCTGGATGCATCAAACCCCACGTGGGTGGTGAAAGCTGCCAAGCTGGTCATTTAGGGACTTGCGTCCAAGGCAGCATGAGAGTGACCCATGATGACGGAACAGAAATGGTCGTTAACGCTGGAGACGTATACTCAATTTCACCCGGCCATGATGGTGAAGTCATTAGTGATGAAGCATTCATTGGTTATGAATTTAATAATCAAGGCAAGTCATTTGCAGTTTGGGATAGCTAGAACCATATCTTTGTAAACTAGCATTCTGTCTTATTGACAGAGATTTCTTTCATGATACAATTTTTTCATGAAGTTAAACCCTGTCCTCAATAAATATACCAACGCACCTCTATCTTTATCTCTTAAGAGGCTTCAGGAATGCTCAGCTCGATCATTTGAACTGGCATCCCCAGCTCCTCCGGAAATAAATCACTCAGTTGATTTCTATAATCTTGAGCAGAATAGAATTTTCAATCAGGAATGGATTTGCATTGGTCGATGCGATGAAATCCCAACAGCTGGAGACTTTCTTACCCATGATATCGCTGGCACTTCTGTGCTTATTGTTAGGCAAGAATCTAATGCCATTATGGGTTTTATTAACGCGTGTGCCCATCGATTCACTTGTCTCACTAGTGAGAAGTTAGGCCATGCTTTTGCATTCACCTGTCCAAATCATGCTTGGACCTATGGCATTAATGGACAGTTAAACCATGCGCCATTCATGGAAATGAAATCCAGCTTTAATAAGAATGATAACAATTTGGAAAGGCTTCACACTGAGGTCTGGGAAGGATTTATATATGTAACTCTCTCAAAAAACCCAAAAAAGGGCATCGCTGAATCACTCGAAATGCTCAGCAAAAATATTGTTGGGCAATACGATATGACTGACTATAAAACCATCATTAGAGAGAGCATGAACTGGAATGCAAATTGGAAAAACCTCATTGAAAACTTTACTGAAAGTTACCATGTCCCCATTGCACATCCTAAAACATTTGCAAATCATAAAAAACGAATTCAAGATTATGAGTGCGGTGAAGACAGTGAGCATTACTGCTACCACTTTGCTCCGCAAGAATCAGAAAATGGACCAGGTGCGGCTCATAAAGACAACAAAAATCTCAAAGGAAAGTGGCGTCGTACAATGGTTGATTTTTGTATCTTTCCAAATCATCTGGTAACTCTCATGCCTGATTATCTCTGGTGGGTTTCAGTCATGCCAAAGGGAGTAGGCGAGTTTAAAGCGACCTGGGGTGTTGCGGTGCCTCAGGACATACTCAACGATATTGCTGAGGAAGATCATGAAAATTGGGTTATGGAAAAAATTGAATACATGAATACGGCAAATGAAGAGGACAGAGAGCTTGTTGAGAGGCTTCATCAAGGCAGCCAATCCATAAGATTACCAAAAGGAGCCTATCACCCGATTGAAAAAAATCTTTGGCAGTTTATGAAATATCTAACAAAAATAACTGCTTAGATTGTGTCGGGAACATGGTAGTTATACTCACCCGTTGAGGGTTCATCGTAAGCATAGGTAAGCCTTTTCCACTCCTGAACTTTATCTATGTTACTAATCTCATTATATAAACTGGTAAGCCTTTCAAAAGTCTTTGGTAGATTACTAGGTATATCATCAAGAACGCCCTGTGCAATCCATCCAAGCATACTCCAAACAGCTATATCGGCAACAGTCATCTCATCACCCACAAACCATCCCGAATCACTTGCCTCTAAAATTTTCTCTAGATAACCAAAATATTTTGGCAAGGCATCATTACTCAGATCATATCGCATTTGTTTTTTAATATCTGGATCACTCTCATTCATAGAAGGATTTATGAGTACATTAATATCTGTTACTGTATCAATAACTTGATCCACCTTTCCAGCCTCAATCATATCTTTGGGGTACATATCCGTTATCTTTCCACAAATTCTTGCAATAGCTCCAGTTTGTGCAATACTTTGGCCTTCAATTACGAGAACGGGTAACTGCCTAAAAGGGATGATGGTCCCATCACTTAACTCTCCATTTTCTTTTAGATCATTAAGATCCTCGCTCGTAATTCTATAATCCTCGAACTCAATATCTGAAATAAATAAGCATAGTCTTACTATCTCGGCACGCCAGAAAGGCTGATCAAAATAAATTAGTTTTAGTTGCATTTTATGACTCCAAATTTAATTTTTCTAATAATTTCAATTACTTATTAGAAATGAATTATACGCAGGAAATTAGAAATCTTTTATTTTAATAACTTTGAAAAAAACCCTATTTATTGTGTGTATTTTTATATTTGTTTTTTGTAGGTATAATCCGAAATTGTAGAAAAAGGGGCTACGTGTAATATTTAATTTTATATCTTTTTAGTTAAGGAGTTATACATGGAATATTTTTTACAAGACGGCGATTTTGTCGGCGTATCTTTCTGGATTGTCTCAGTAGCAATGGTTGCTGCAACTGTATTCTTTTTTTATGAAGGAATGGCAGTAAAGAAAGAATGGAGACTTTCAATGACTGTTGCTGGACTAGTGACATTAGTTGCAGGTGTTCATTATCTCTACATGAGAGACTACTGGGTTGCTTCGCTTATCGCTGGTGAAGCTCAATCTCCAATTGTCTACAGATACATTGATTGGTTAATTACAGTGCCTCTATTGATGATTGAATTCTTTATTATTCTTAAGGCCGTTGGTGCCGCAGTCTCTTCAAGTTCATTTTGGAGACTACTCATAGGTACCTTAGTTATGCTAATTGGTGGTTACCTTGGTGAAGCTGGTGTTATGTCGGCAAGCCTAGGATTCATTATTGGTATGATTGGTTGGGCTGTTATCATCTGGGAAATCTTTGGTGGAGAGGCAAGTAAAGCCGCAGAAGCAAATGCAGGTGTAAAATCAGCTTTCAATGCTCTTAGATTAATCGTCCTCGTTGGCTGGGCAATCTATCCACTAGGATATATTTTCGGCTACATGATGGGCTCCGTAGACAACGGCACTCTGAATATCGTATATAACCTTGCAGATTTTGTTAACAAAATCTTATTTGGTTTGATCATTTGGAATGTTGCTGTTAAAGAGTCAGAAGCCTAAAAGTTTCCTGATTTAACGGAATTTAAAGCCCTCTTTATTGAGGGCTTTTTTATTTCAGCTAATAGTTTTTTTTACTAACCTCCAACAAAAGCATTCTCTTTAAATAGTCCCCTTAATCGTCGCCCATCATTTAGATAGATCATCTCGCCATTGCCATGTCGCATGTCATTTAACCACTCCCCTTCGTAACGACTTCCTTCCTGGTATTTAGCTCCATCCTGATAAACCATGACTCCATAGCCATTACGCTGATTATTGAGAAACTCGCCCTCATATCTCCTTCCATCAGGAAAAATCATGATTCCCTTACCCGACATAATGCCATTTTCAAAATTTCCAGTATAAGTCTGGCCATCAACATAACTAAAAAAACCAGTTCCATTCGCCATGTCATTTTTCCATAAACCCTCATACCGACTATTTTTTTCATACATGCCTGCATCCTTGAATGTCATAACACCAAAGCCTTCACGCTTATTCTCTTTGTAGCCGCCCTCGTACCTTATACCATTGGGATAGACCATGACTCCATGGCCTTCAATGAAGCCGTCTTGAAAGTCTCCCTCATAGGTTTGCCCATCAGTATGTCTAAATAATCCTTTTCCACTAGGTTTATTATTTAAAAATTCGCCCATATATTTTGAGCCAGCTTTAAAAGTATAAATTCCTTTTCCGTGCATGCAAGATGTCAAATCAATATCAATCACACACTCTCCTACCTGTCCTGTGTATAGACTCCCATCAGCAAACTCCATTAGGACAATGTCATTAATATTATCAAGAAATGAATCATTAAAACTAGCACTGGAGGTGCTGGAAACTAAAATAATGGATAGTGCAACTATGAATTTTATTTTCATAGTAGAATTATATTTCAAACTTTTAGGATATAAGATGAAACCTGAAAAAATGTGCAAAACTTGCGGGAAAACATTCACGTGGAGAAAGAAATGGCGAAAAGACTGGGAGAATGTTCTATATTGCAGTGAGAGATGTAAACGAAACAAAAATTAAAGAGTTCTTAAATTAAGCTCATTATGACATTTAAATTTAGTGTACTGAATATTATGGCAGGGACAAATTTATTTATTACTTTCTCCTAAAGCAATGATTAAATGTTCTTTTTTTTGGCAACGATTCCCTGCCATTTAAAGTTTTAAATTAATCAGAAGTTTGTTTCTGATCAGAGAATTTACAACAAGACTTTCTCATTCAGTTTTACCACGCATATTAGCTTTTTCTAAACTGAGTTTTTCTTTGTAACTCATAATATATGCCGCACCTGCCAATACTGCGATAGCACCTGCTTCTGCAACAAGCATCAAGGGATCTGCTTCTTTTGAATGTAGTACAATTAATCTACAAAGTGCCGTCATAGCAATGATGATAGGTAGAGTAACAGGTATTCTATTACTAATATAGAACGCTCCCACCATTCCTACAATCTCTGCATAAATGAAAAGCAAGAACAAGTCACCTAGTTCTACTTTCATATTGATCAGCATTTCATAAACATCTGAACAAGCCGCAAAGATTGTTAGTAATCCAATTACTGCTAATAATAGTTTTTCACTGTAAAGCGTTGTCCAATGCAACCTACTATTAATCTTAGTTAAATCTAATTTAATTTTCATGAGTGTTCTTAACCTTGAATAAATTACTTATACTTTCTACATAACTGACTCGTCTAATCGATTTTCCTATCAGTCTTAATCTGAGAGGTTACAACAAGATTTCCAAAGCCGACGCGTCTTAATAGCTTTGATGTGAGAATTCTTGCTGTAGGTCTTTCAAGCCAATCTCACTTTGACTTCGAGAATCATTTAAATTTTGTCTAATTCATTGATTGTGTAGAGCTCTTTAGCAACCTTACTGTATTTTTCATAGGTACTGTCCATAGCCTTTTCAAGCCATTTTTTTGCCTCAACAAGATCTTTGTTGACACCAATTCCGCCAATGTATGAAGCACCAATCGAGAACTGAGCAGGTGCATAGCCAAGATTTGCTGATTTCAGCCACCACTCAAAGCCAGACTCTTCACTCTGCACAACCCACATTCCTTCTTTCATATACATCGTACCAAATTCAAACATTGCTTTAGGGTGTCCCCTAGTAGCTAGTTGACTTATTTTGTAGAGCTCTTTGGCAGACTTTTCATACTCGCCCGCCTGATCATAGGCTATGGCTTTTTGGAGATCTGCGTATGCACTTAATGAAAATGCTGTGAGGACTACAAATATTAAATTTCTAATTTTCATGCTATATATTCTAAATGCACGATATGAAGATTAAATGTAGATTAAGAGTTATTTAGATAAAGAGTAATAACAGCCTAAATACTATCCACAGGCGCCACCAAAGCGACTTCGGATTATTATTTCTTTAGCTACGGAAGAGCTAACATTAAACTTACGCGCCAAAAACTCTAAGCTCTTATGTTGATAGGTGTAAAGCATCACCATCATATAAATTTCATCATCATTAACAGGTGACTTATTTAAATGCTGAAATGATTTTTGACCTCTTGCCATAAGTCTCAGTTTACTAAGGATTAATTAATGTGTCCAATTGACTAAACTGTCATTAGTTAAAAAGTTCTATCAATTGTTATTGATTTCTCATCGCCAAAGGTATCAATTTTTAGGTTGGTGCCTGAGTGAGTTGAATAAACTGGCCCTTTTCCTCTAAGCATTTTATTCCATCTTTTAAATTTAAGACCTCTGGCAGAGGCTTTGTTTTTTGATACTTCTAGCTCTCTTATTGCAATACCTTCGTTACAAATAATTTTTCTTGCATTTATTTCAAAAGTGACTTGTTGCGATATTGGTGGATCCTTTGCAATCAAACAAATCTGATCATCACTATAATCAGCAATCTCAAGCGAAGCGATAGAAACTTTCAAGGCTGTGATGAGAGAAATAAAAAGAAAGATTTTCATTACAAAATGATTATAGGTCATAAGGAAATATATTTAAATATTTTTTAAAATTAAGAGTTATGTATATAATTTTTTACTTTTAGTAAATTATTTATTACATAATGTATGGTATACTTTACATAGTTAAGAATTTTTATGTAAGGTAATGAATATAAAAATAAGAAATACTTTTGCCGAGATAACTGGAGCATCCCTGGCTATGATTTGGATGTGGCTTAATTTAACTGATGCGTCAATAATGACCATACAGTCAGTTTCGCAAGTTCTCGCTCAAGGAATTGGAGGTAGTATTGTTCTCATTATTGCCCTTCATATCCTTTTCAATATTCTATCTTCAATTGTCACCGGACAATACGAAGAGGATATTGATGATGAAAGAGATAAAATTTTTGAACTCTACGCGCTTCAAGTTAGTAGTGCAATCTTTGGAATATCAATTGTAGCTATTCTTGTTTTAATAGGCTGGTTTGATCTTGCTATCATTACAGGGCTTATCGCTATAACGTTTTCAGGGTTTATAGCAAGCATTTTTAGTCTTTTGTTGAAGATTTACCTTTATAGATAGCGATGTTTAAGAAAAAAATTCGCATTGAAAATGCTGTTCGAAAACTCAGATTTAATAACGATGAGATGACTCAGCAACAGCTCGCAGAGCTCGTTGGGGTATCGAGACAAACCGTTGTTGCTATTGAAAAATATAAATATACGCCATCATTAGATCTAGCTTTTAAGATTGCGCTAGCTTTTGATATGGAAATTCAAGAAGTTTTTTTTATAAACCAGTAATTTTTATCAGGAGGAAGTAATGGAAATATCAGAAATGGATCCAAAAATAAAAGATACTCAAGAAGAATTATTGAGGCATCAGGAAAAAACTAAAAAATTCAAAGAGTACGTGCAAGGATTATTTATAGATCTCTACACTCAAGATGAATTTAATAGAAGGGTTGATGCAATCTTTAATGAAACCTTTAAGAGAAGTCAAAATGATAAATAAAGATGGGCTCATAGATAAAGTTAGTAGTATTGATAATAATCTAGAAAAACTTGAGCGAAGCTCTATTAAAAATAGTGACCAGATAGGTTTAATATGGCTAACAATATTAGGCTATATAATCTATTTGGAATTTTTTAAATAAAAAAAACTAGAAGTAATTATGCAAAACTATCCTGTAAACCTAGAAATTGACTATCCAGAATCATCTAATCGATTAACTGCTCTATTTAGACTCATTCTCGTGATTCCAATTGTCATAATTCTAGCTTTAATATCAACCTACGCTGAAGCTCTATCTTTTGCCATAGCGATGATGATACTCTTCAAAGAAAAATATCCAAGGTGGTGGTTTGACTGGCATATTGGCATCACAAAATTTGCCTACAGGGTTGCTGTATATGCCTTTCTAATGAGAGATGAGTATCCATCAACAGATTCGGATCAATCAGTCCATATTACCGTGCCTTATCCTGATGTCAAAAATGAATTAAAGAGATGGATGCCACTTGTTAAATGGCTTCTTGTTCTACCTCACATCATTGCCCTAATCTTTATTTTTATTGGTGTTGTAATCTGTACAGTTTTTTCTTTAATAGTAATCTTATTTACAGGAAGATACCCAAAAGGAATCTTTAATTTTGTTGAAGGATTTTTTAGATGGACGCTTCGAGTTAGTGCATTTGCTCTTCTATTGACAACAGATGCGTATCCACCATTTCGCTTGAAAGAATAAAAATATCTTAAACAGCGATAGCTAGAACCTGAACTTGATCAATACGAATAAGATTTATCTTTATCAGGCTTAATTTTTGGTATTAAAGCTGGATCAGGTGAAGCAAAAACTGTTCCATTTTCAGTTGAACGATTTTCTTCGGTAGGCAAAGATGAAACTTCAACGCCTCCAAAACATAGCACTTCTCTTTTCTCAATCTCCTTCAGAATGTTTTCAGGAGTTGAAGAAGAAGTAGTCCATCCACAAAGGTCATTATTGCTCCAAGCGTCAAGATAAGAGGAATAAGCAACAGTTGAAAAACATACGACCACTGAAATTAGGATTATTTTTTTCATGTGATAATTATTTATAAAAAAAACACTCAATATATGCTTTTTCCTTGAAATTTAAATGTAAATTAAGTGTTTTTTAGATAAACAGTATAGAGTTAAGAAAAGATTTAAATGATTAATATCTCACGTAAAAAGTTTGATGGTGAAATGAGGCTTACAATGACGCGTACGCAAACTCATATCACAATTAAGGAGCTCCGGGATGAGCTTAAACTTGTCAAAAATATTGTTGACTACTGGGAAGAAAAATCAAACAAAAGAGTCTTTGGAGAAATACATAAAGGAAATTTATCTTTCGAAAAATGGAGAGCAATATACTCTAAACATGGATGGGCTGAGATTTCTGAATACCGATGCTTTTACAATACTAAAAGCGTTACGATTGAGAATGACTCAATCACCGCGCTCCCATCTATTGAGGGAAATAGGGACAATGAGCAGAGTGGGACGTGGGCATCTTATGAACTTGATAAGTCCTATTCAACTTTTTCATATATTTGGAAAAAATACTTCAATAAATGGAAATTCAGGCTCGACAAATTAGAGAGGGAGCGCTTTGATATGAGGCGAGTCTCTCAAACACAAACGACAAGAATTGAAGAGGCTCTTTTCGTTCTTCTTGGGCTTAGCCCATCCGTTCAAGGCACAACTGGCTTTGAAAACTTTAGCCTGAGTGAACGATTATTCGAGACCGATAGCATTGAGTATCAAGACTATCAAGGAAATAAGCTGGTAGTCAAGAGCAACCTATACTCCAATGATGATTATGGGCCAATAGAATGGTATCTAAAGAAAAAAAAGGAGTATATGCTCATTGAAAGATTAGCCACAAGAGGCCAACCGTCAGATTTCAGCGATAGACTCTCATCCATAAAATTTAATGAATGGGCATACAAAAATCACTATTTAGAGGATAGGCTGCCTCAAATTAGAAATAGTGATGATAGTCCTTTTGGTGAAGGATTTGCCTTTAAGTTGTATAGTGAATTAGTGGATATTGGTTACATCAAAGGAGCATTTGATTATATTTGGGAGTTAGCCGATGGAATGTCTTGGACATCTCTTCGTTATCTAGCATCAGAGCTTTCATCAAGACAACTTGTTCAAACATCTATGCCCTTTGAGGACATTAAAAAGTACATTCACTACTCATCATCTTATCCGCTTCAGGATCAATTGATCATCATAACATCTGACGAACTAAATGAAACTGATGATGAGAAGATCTTTCAACAGGAATGTGATTTAATTGACTCTGCCCTTATAAATATTGAGCCAAATAAAGCTTTAGAAAACTAACCAAATACGGCGACATAATGAAGATACTAGAATTATTAGATGCTCAGTTAGTCCTTGTGGATCTCGAAGTAAATCTTGGAGACAAGAAACAAAACAGCCCAACTCTTTGCGCCAAATACAATGACCGAATTATCCCCTTGAATACACCTGATGGCAGGCCAATACTAATGAACATGGATAATGCCATATGATTAATATCAATGAGGTCATTGAAATGGCTTGGAGCGATGATGTCACTTTCTCAGATATTGAAAAAGAGATTGGAATCAAAGAGCCGGAAGTTAAGCGCATTATGCAGGCAAACCTTAAACCTAGTTCTTATAAGCTTTGGCGAAAAAGGGTTCGCTGGATCAAAGAAAAGAAGAAGAAGTCGAAAAATTACCTTTAATAAAAACTAATTTCAGAAACTGAAACATCAGATTTGAAGTCTCTCCCATAAGCAACAACAGCGAAGTCTCTAATCTGATCAACCTCTAGATCTCTCTGTCTATATTTTGAACTCTTAAATTGATCAAAAGGTAAATCGACATGCTGCCAGTTAGGGCTTGTATCAAAGGTATGGTAATAATAGTCGCTAGGAGACCAAGTAAAATAAGTTCGAATCATGACGTGGTAGGTCTCGCCATTACCCTTAACATTTAACCTTACGCCTTCAAGCTCAACTCCATCTTTATGCGCTTTATGGATTAATTGAAACATCTCAGGTTTGTTGAATATTGAGACTTTTGACCTATATTGAACAAAGCCGCCATTATTATCTGTGCTGACATCCCCAGTGAGTCTGAAAAAAAACATACCTGCATCTTGCATTAGAGAGACATTCCCCTCTGAAACACCACCCATAACTTGATCACTTTGATATTTCCATTCTTTTGCCATATTGGGCTCAATTGGAAAGTTTAGAGTATCTTGAGCATATAGAGTCAATGGCACAAGGCCTAAAAGAATCAAGGATATTGTCTTTTTCATTCTGTTACCACCACGAAAGCACCCTACCATTTCCTGCAATAATGAGAACACAGGTGACAACATGAAGAACAACCCAAAAGGTTCTAAAAAGGAGTGCTTTCTTAACATCTGTTTGGGCAATTGGTAAAAACTCAGGCTTGTCTTCATCATTAAGGCCTATTGGCATCCCAACTGTTCTCGCCCAAACTTTTAAGAATCTTCTTTGACCACTCATTTCAATGTTTTATTAAAGAGTGACTTTATAATTAAAGATAAACCTGATGCCGCTTCCTGAATGATTGTTTGAGCGATTCAAAGAAGCAGGTGAAGGAAAGACTGTTCCATGTTCAGAAATATATGGGTCTTGAATTGAGGCTTCAAAGATCTCTGGAGCATTCAGACAAGCTAAATCCCTGAATTCAATTTCTAGCAAAATTGGATCAGGAATGGAGACGGCGTCTATCCACCTACAGAGGTCCTCATTCGACCAATCATCTAAACTTTCTGCAACAGAAACTGAGAAAGGACTAGTCAAAATTAGTAGAAGTATAAATTTTTTCATAAGTACATTATAAATCTTGAATGTTGAGTGTAAATGAAGATTAGGAGTTGTTTTTATAAAGAGAAAGTTATTGATTAATAGTGAAAAAAGTTAATGAATCATCATTTACGGTTAAGGTATATTTACCTTGAGTTAAGGGAAGAACAACTAATTAAAAATCTTTAGGGGCTTTCAAACATGGTTAACAAAAGTATTGATTCAAAGAACAAATCTATCTTATATTTGGCTCTAGGCTCCACTTTGGCATTTATCCTCTACATAACCCTTATTTTAAATCCAGCATCTAGTTGTTTTAGGATTGATAGTGGCTCAAACTCTTTGGGCCTATCTTTTTCTTACACCTTAGAGATGGTTAAAGGTTTCTTTGAAACAAGAGATCAGGAGCAGCTAATTTGCTACGGCCAGTTTCTTAGAGTGTGGGATGTGATCTTTGCCTTGATTTACACCTTAATGTATGGTTCTTGGATTTTCTATCTACTGAATAAGAAAATATATTTAATCGCGCCTATTCTTGGAATGATTTCAGACTGGTCAGAAAACTTTTCTGAATTGTTAATGATTGAAGCTTATTTAGACTCAGGATTAATATCCCAGACATTAGTTTCGGTCGGCTCTGGCATTAACTCTTTCAAGTGGGTCATGTCAAGCCTTACCTATTTAATACTCGTTGTTGGAATAATTTTGGCCGTAAAATCATTACTAACAAGGAATAAACATACTAAAGATTAGAGACAGCTACATATAGAAAAATTAGCAGAAGAGAGTAGCCCAAAATTGTTACGAGATATTTAAATAACTTCATTTCCCCTGATTTCATCTTTAAGAAAAGAGAGATTATCAAGATAGATACTTTTAAGGCTGCTATCCATCATAGACTCCATTTTTTCCAATTCCTTAAATTCTAATTTTAGGTCTCTTTTTTGATTTCGTCTATTATTTGGAGAGCCTTTTTTTGTATTAAATTTTGCAAGAGTCATGGGTCAAGTTCCTTATATTTATTTTAATGTACAAAGCTGCTAATTATGCTGACCATAGCATACATAAAGCTGAGCATGAAGACCATACAGACAGTTGTCCATAAAACGAGTTTAGTTTCCATATTTGTAGAAATTATTTTAAAAAAAGTGAAATTTTAATTAACAGCAATTCAGGCTATGTGAAGATTCGAAGTAGATTGAATAAAGAATCCAATATGTAATTTTTCTGTAAATTAATATTTATTACCAACGATCATGGACATCTGGTTTAATTAATTCATCATAAATAGAATTTATATCTGGCAATAATGATGAAATATCTTCTAATTCTGAGGCTTTTAAATTCATTTTGGCCTGAGCTTTATTTTTAGCACCAGGGATAACTACACTAATCTCATCATGCATTAAAATCCATTTTAAAGCTAAGTCAGCTAAAGAATAATTCTTGGGCAGTAATTCCTTTAACTTTTCAACAGCCTCAAGTCCTTTTTCAAATTTAACTCCAGAAAATGTCTCACCGACATCAAATGCTTCTCCATTAATATTGTAGTTTCGGTGATCATTCTTTGGAAATGTCGAGTCTCTTC
>Ga0206123_10002815_pt1 | contig 14830 bp, 4 predicted proteins | sample Helgoland_Spring_2_FD_160086 | JGI IMG/M metagenome (GOLD analysis project Ga0206123, IMG submission 160086) | Pelagic subsurface seawater microbial communities from Kabeltonne, Helgoland, North Sea - Helgoland_Spring_Bloom_20160316_1 | ecosystem: Environmental > Aquatic > Marine > Epipelagic ...
TGCCTCCGTTGTTCGATGATATTAATCCTGTTGATGCTGGGCGTATCGCGCTAGAGAAAGGACTTCGTCTCGTAGGCCTAAGTCAGATCTATCCATTTAATGATTGGACAAGCCAACGTGAAAATGAATTGAAGTCGTTAATTGAGATAGCCAAAGCTTCGGGTGCTGAAGCAATCAACCTCATTCCAGACAACAGTAGAGTACCTCATAAAAAATATGAACGTAAAGATAATTTAGTCGCATCGCTAAAGTGCATATTAGCGCATCTTGAAGACGCTGATATTGTAGCTTTAGTTGAACCGCTTGGATTTGAACGATCTTCACTGCGCTCAAAAACTGAACTTGTCGATATGATTAATTTAATTGATGGAAATGATTATTTGCAGATTGTTCATGATACATTTCATCATACGCTTGCAGGAGGAGGCCCAATTTATGCAAAAAAAACTGGGATTGTACATATCTCCGGTGTCGCAGATCCTAGTTTGTCACTTGGAAAGATGGAAGATGAGCACCGTGTTTTAGTGGATGAAAAGGATCGGCTTGGAAATATTGAACAAATCATTGCATTTCTTGCTGCAGGATATTGTGGGCCAATTTCGTTTGAATGTTTTTCTCCTAAAATACATGCTCTCCTCAACCCATACATCGAGATTAAAAAATCGTTTGATTACATCTCTTCTCACATCAAAGATTATTCTGAATAGTTTGTATTTATTATCGAAATTATAGCCGTCTGCTGGCTTATTAATTCAATTAGCTATATTGCAGAAATATTATTATTAGGACTTTAAAATTGCTATTTTAAATAACTTTTAAGAACTTAATGGCACGCATTAAAATAATCACTATTTTGAATCAATATGATATTAAATAAATTTATAATTGAGTTTAGTAGATATTAATAACCAATTATTGATATTAAAGATCGGTATTTATCTGGTATCAATATAGTTCTATTTAAAAGTACTTTGATGCTGTAAATTTTTTTATAAATCTTAATTAGTCACAAATTAATATTAAAAAAAAACATTTTAAGTGATATTTTAATAAAAATTGCACCAATTTGATACATATGAAAATTATATATTAAAAAGATTATTTTAAATCTGATATTTGTATATCAAAATAATATTCTATTTATAACATGAATTGTGTTTTGAAGAATTCATTGGTTTATAAAAAATATTTGGCACTTGAGTGATTAGTACAATATTGATACTATATTAATAAATCAGAATTAATTGGATAATTACATGCGCCATTCTAAACAAATAAGATATTTTACGCCACTAGGTTTACTAGCGCTTACAGCATGTGGAGGCGAAAACAGTACTATTAGCTCTTTATTAACGTCAGCTAGTGGTAAGGTCATAAAAGGTCCCTTAAATAATGCTTTAGTTGGATTAGATTATGATGGTGATGGAGTTGTGGATAGTGCCACAGTTCGTACTGACGCAAACGGTGGGTATACTTTATCAACAACGAAAACGACTTACACAGTTATTGCTGTAACTGATGAAAGTACCATCGATAAGTCTAGCGGTGCTGTAATGTCTGGTGTGACCTTAAAAGCTCCAGCTGGGGCAACAGTTGTCACTCCAACCACTACTTTAATGGAAGAGGGTGGTATAACAGCTGCTCAAGTTGTCGAGGTATTGGGTTTGCCTGAGGATATTGATCCCTTAACATTTAATGCATTTGATGATGGTGTTAATGCAAGTGATGCTCTTGCAGTTGAGCAAGCCAGTCACCAAATCATGAGTGTTGTTAATGCTTTTGCTGCCGCTGCAGAAGGCTCTGGTGCAAGTAAGTCTGATGCTTTTGAAGCTGCGGTAAAATCAATTGTAGAAGTGGTTAAAACAAAAGTAGCAAATCTAGATGATGATGATGCTAGTGCTAGTGATAAGACGCTTGATTTAAGTAATACAGCTGACTTGGCTCTCATTAAAGCTCAAGCCATAACAGAAGTGGCTTCAATTGAGGGCGTTACTTCTGGAACAACAACCGCATTTGATGCCTTGGCTGATGCTACAGCAACAGCTGTTAAAAATGTGAATACAGAAATAGCTAAAGCTTCTGATCTGACGTCAGATGAGTCTAAGAGTATATTCTCTACAACTCAAGTTTTGGCAGATCAGGTTAAAGCCGCGGCTGTTGATGAAGTAGAAGCTTCTGGTACTGGCTCAATCGACTTTATTGATAGTGCAAGTGTTGAAACATCTGCTGCCAATGCGACGCCTTCTGCGATTAACTTAAGTTTAAGTTCTATAAGTGAGGGCGCTGAATCTCTCGTTATTGGTGTTCTAAGTACAGTGGATAGTGATCAACCTGATGGTGTCGCTTTTCAATATAAAATCGCTGAGATTACTGGAACTGACTATGCATTCTTCGAGATTAACCAATCAACGGGCGAGTTGTCTCTAAAGTCTCAGCCTGATTATGAAACCAAATCGTCTTACAGCGTCACAATCCTTTCAACAGACTCCGGTGGAAAGACGTTCTCAGAGACGTTCACAGTGGCAATAACAGACGCAAATGAAGCGCCTACATTGACAGTGCCGACGGGTGGTTCAGTGACGGAAGATGCTGTTGCATCTACGATCACGGGAAGTTTGATTGGGTCTGACCCTGAAGATAATAGTTTAACGTATTCAATTGCTGATGTGACGGCATCGAGTGGCTCTTATAGTTTGGCGGGAACTTATGGGACTTTGGTTTTGAATGCGACCACGGGAGCTTACACCTATACGCTTGATAATTCTGCAGCGGCGACAAATGCACTTGCAGTGGGTGGCTCTGAAACGGAGACGTTTTCTATCAAAGTTAGTGATGGTACTAACACAACAGCAGCACAAAACCTAAACTTTGTGATTAACGGTGCAAATGATGCGCCAAGTTCTATTGCTTTAGATAGTACAAGTGTTGTTGAGAACACAGCGGGTGCGATTGTTGGTGCTTTGAGTGGTAATGATCCTGAAGGCACACCCTTAAGTTATACTGTTGCACAGTCTGATGATGGACCTTCTTTTGAGATTGATGGCTCAAATAATTTGAAGCTTAAATCTGCATCTGCTGATTATGAGACGAAATCTTCATATAAATTGACAGTTATTGCGAGTGATCAAGATTTGCAAACGCCCACGGAGCTTACTGTCTCTGTTTCAGATGTTAACGAAGCTCCATCTTGGCAGGCTAATGTTGCGACTCTTGTCGTTGATGAAGATGCAGATCTTTCTTATGATCTTACAGGCATTGCCTCTGATGATGATCAAGATGTATTGATTTATGACTTAATAGAAGCACCTACTTGGGTTACATTAAGTGAGGGTGTTCTTGCAGGAACACCCATTAACGCAGACGTTGGTGTTGAAGATATCCGAGTAAAGGTATCAGATGGTGCCTTAGAGGCCATAAAGGGCCTTAGAATTGATGTTACCAACACAAATGATACACCGACTATAACATCCACAGAAGTTACGGGTGTAAATGAGGATGCAGCTTATAGCTACACATTTGAAGCCTCTGATGTTGATGTAGGTGATACGCTCACACTTGCAGCACCCACAAAGCCAAGTTGGCTGAGCTTTGATACTGATACTGGTGTTTTATCTGGTACACCAACAAATAGTGACGTTGGAGATCACTCAATTGTGCTAACTGCAACAGATGGGTCCAGTGTTGTTGGTACGCAGAGCTTTACTCTAAAAGTTACCAACACAAATGACGTTTCTGTGGTGACTGCTGATGTACCTGATGGGGGTATATGGAATTTGACTGAGCAGGGGCAAGATAGTGTCGTAACCGTTACTGGTTCGCTTTCCATAACTGATGTTGATGCCACTGATAATCCAAGTTTTGCAGATGTAACCGACGCGGCCACAGTTTCAGGCTATGGTACTGTCTCGCTTGCTAATGGAGAGTGGGTGTATACTTTAAACAACCTTGCAGTAAACAACAGATTAAACGAAGGTGATACAGATACTGATAGTTATACCTTCGTGGCTACAGATGGGTCGACTCATCAAATTAATATATTAATCACTGGAATTGACTCAGACAGTGAGGCTCCAACGCTTTTGAGCTTTGATGTAGTGCCTGAATTTGCTGGTACTTTAGGAATAGGCAATACAGTCATTTACACTGCGACTGCATCAGAGGCGATGCGTGCAGATACATCTATGAGTATTACATTGAGTAATAATGTGTCAGTGACCCTCGCAGTTGTTGAAAACGCGCCAACTACTCTTCTAGGCACTTATGAAATTAAAGAAACTGAGACTATTAACGATCTAACAATTGCTCAATATAGTGCGCTCACAGCAGTGGACTTATCAGGAAACGCACTTAGTACCACGCCAGCTATTGGGGGGATTACTGGCTCTGGAGGTCACAGCATTGTTGTTGATGCAACAGCACCAGAAGCTGAGATAGATGCTACGGGTCATACCTATGATGCAGCTACAGGTGTGTTAACATTGAAAGCCAGTGAATTGGCCACTATGGGTGCTGCAGATGGCGCTGATGTCAAATCTCAGGTTGATATGACAAAACTGAGCTGGGACATAAATCAATCAGGTAGTAGTCTTGAGACATTCACAAATGACGATGTTACAAGTATTATCCTATCGGACACAAACAACACATTAACGATTACTCTAACCGATGCAAAATCTACAGATTTAGCTGGGACTACAAATTTTGGGGGTCAAGGGGCTTCGAATTTGGATGGATTGGATATTGATCCAGGGTTTTTAAATGATAATGCTGGTAACGCTTCTGATCAAGCTGCTGTAAATAATGCTGCAGTTACGATGGAAATTATTGCCCCAACGCTTTTGAGCTTTGATGTAGTGCCTGAATTTGCTGGTACTTTAGGAATAGGCAATACAGTTATTTACACTGCGACTGCATCAGAGGCGATGCGTGCAGATACATCAATGAGTATTACATTGAGTAATGATGTGACAGTGACCCTAACAGTTGTTGAAAACGCGCCAACCACGCTTTCTGGCACTTATACAATTGGCGCTTCCGATAATGGTGATACTGACCTGACAATTGCTCAATATACTGCGCTCACGGCAGTAGATATATCAGGAAACGCACTTAGTACCACACCAGCTATTGGGGAGATTGAGATTACTGGCTCTGGAGGTCACAGCATTGTTGTAGATACAACAGCACCAGAAGCTGAGATAGATGCTACGGGTCATACCTATGATGCAGCTACAGGTGTGTTAACATTGAAAGCCAGTGAATTGGCCACTATGGGTGCTGCAGATGGCGCTGATGTCAAATCTCAGGTTGATATGACAAAACTGAGCTGGGACATAAATCAATCAGGTAGTAGTCTTGAGACATTCACAAATGACGATGTTACAAGTATTATCCTATCGGACACAAACAACACATTAACGATTACTCTAACCGATGCAAAATCTACAGATTTAGCTGGGACTACAAATTTTGGGGGTCAAGGGGCTTCGAATTTGGATGGATTGGATATTGATCCAGGGTTTTTAAATGATAATGCTGGTAACGCTTCTGATCAAGCTGCTGTAAATAATGCTGCAGTTACGATGGAAATTATTGCCCCAACGCTTTTGAGCTTTGATGTAGTGCCTGAATTTGCTGGTACTTTAGGAATAGGCAATACAGTTATTTACACTGCGACTGCATCAGAGGCGATGCGTGCAGATACATCAATGAGTATTACATTGAGTAATGATGTGACAGTGACCCTAACAGTTGTTGAAAACGCGCCAACCACGCTTTCTGGCACTTATACAATTGGCGCTTCCGATAATGGTGATACTGACCTGACAATTGCTCAATATACTGCGCTCACGGCAGTAGATATATCAGGAAACGCACTTAGTACCACACCAGCTATTGGGGAGATTACTGGCTCTGGAGGTCACAGCATTGTTGTAGATACCCAAGCGCCAACACTAGTTTCTAGCGCAATAGGTGCAGGAAATAATTCTTTTAAGCTTGTATTCAACGAAGAGATATCCAATCAAGAAGATATTTCAGCTGTATTGAAGAACCTTAGTATTACAGATGAAAATACAACAATAACTTGGGCGTTATCAGGCGTAAACGTTAATGTAGAAACACAAAATGAATTAAGCGTAGGTGAACTTTCAATTGACTTAACAATTGAAGACCTTGCTGGAAATCAACGAACTTATGACGAAATTACGTTGGAAATTTTATAAATAGGAGATGAAGCTATGGCAGATGGATCAACTACTCAAACTTTTAGTAAGATAATTGATGATTTAGAACAGCTAACGGGCTATGAATCGGTTGTTATAGAAAATGGCAAACGGATCACATCAAAATACGATTTAAACTTTGAAGTTACCTCAACGGAAACGGTAGTAGTTTTTAGTGACCTTAAAGAAATTGAGGACATGACTTCTGAGTTCCAATCTGCCTGGGATACTATTGATGGAAATGCATTATATAACATTACAGAACTAAAGTTTGCTGTTCGAGATGATGGAACAATTTTGGTGGTTTCCGAAGGCAGTGATGAAATTTTTGGGCGTATAAATAACTGGACAGGTGAAAATACTTGGACGGATTGGAATGGTCGGGAAGTAACCAATACGAATTATTCATATAACTTCCATGATGGGAATTGGAACTCCTTTGGATCAAGTGGTGGTTATAGTCGTGAATTAGCCTTTGAAGTTGGTGATAAGCGATGGGATGGTGAAACGGCCACTGAAGCTGAAAAAATTTCTGATGAGAGTGGAACGCATGTCAATTATCGTCTTGATGCCCCTGAAGTGGATGCAGATTCAACAAGCTGGGATTTATTAGCTCCAGAAGTTGGTTTGATTGCAAGAATTAAGTATGACGATGAACAATTAGTGTGGAGCGATATTACGCAAATTAGTATCGGTTCTAATTCTTGGTCACAGCTTGACACCAACGGTGCAACACGTGATGAGGCTTTTACAAGCTCTGATAGAAGTGTTGAGCTTTATGTTAAGCATGAAGGTGGTTGGAATGAGTATGCAGGGCGTATTGAGTACCGTTCTGATGGGCTCGTTGAAATTTATAACAATAATTGGGAAAGAGTGGCTCGAACAGTTGATTTGAATTCTGATAATTTATTAGAATGGTCAGATCTTACAGTTTCTACATCAACGGATTATGTTGAAGGTCTAAACGCCGCATGGGATGAAGTTGGAAAGTATCTACCAAGTGCGATGCTTGATGATTCAACTACGGATGCAGATGAGCGTGAGGCCCTTGTGTTTACGCAAAACCAGTGGGGAGATCTGAATGTGTTCTCAGACAAAGGTGATTTTCTTGCGCGTATTGATAGCTGGGAGCATGACCACTACTGGAAAACTGATTATTGGAATGAAGAAACAAGAACTTATTCCGAAGGATATAAGTATAATACAGGTCCGGGTTTTGAATTCCGTGATGATGAATTTAATACGCTTGCCCGTACAAATTCTGAGAAGAAATATTTCTTATCTGATGATGTTATAGATGCCTCTTATGGTGGGACACCTCCATCTAGTTTTGCAGAGATCACATCTATGGATCATGTGGTTTTAAGCGGGGAAAGTGGTAATTCTGGTTTTAATGTAAATAAATCAGATTTTACTGGCGACTTAATTACAAGTGTTTGGAATGGAGATCTTAAAGGGGATTATGACATCCCTGCTGCTGCCGCTTCTGTTGATGGTATTTGGGTGTGGGAGGACGTAACATCATTATTTATCTCGACAGATTATTGGAAGGAATATGACGCTAATGGCGTGGAAACCTACGGTAATGAAAACGAACAAGTTGAGTACCTTGCAACAGGCTTTTGGTTTGATTCAGAGTTTGTACTGTTATCTAATTATAATGAATCGGTACATGGTTCTCTTAATCAGCATCATACTTATGAAGGAAGGCTGGGTGTTATTGAGTATCGTGATGGGTTTGTTGAGGTGCGAGATTCGCATTGGAATACAATTGGGCGCTTTGCAGATATAAAAAATGCTGTAGGCTTTAACTCTTTTGTGGATGATTATGAAGGCCTAGAAGCGGCATGGGACGCAGTGACGACCTATCTTCCTTCAGATTGGGGCGAACGTGCAAACCTATTGTTTACAGCTGATAACAGCGATAATATTTTGGTTATGGATACTACTGGCATATTGCTTGGACGTATAAATAACTGGGGATATGAAAATACTTGGACGGATTGGAATGGCCGGGAAGTAACCAATACGAATTATTCGTATAACTTCCATGATGGAGATTGGAACTACTTTGGATCAAGTGGTGGTTATAGTCGTGAGTTAGCCTTTGAAGTTGGTGATAAGCGATGGGATGGTGAAACGGCCACTGAAGCTGAAAAAATTTCTGATGAGAGTGGAACGCATGTCAATTATCGTGTTGATGCCCCTGAAGTGGATGCAGATTCAACAAGCTGGGATTTATTAGCTCCAGAAGTTGGTTTGATTGCAAGAATTAAGTATGACGATGAACCATTAGTGTGGAGCGATATTACGCAAATTAGTATCGGTTCTAATTCTTGGTCACAGCTCGACACCAACGGTGCAACACGTGATGAGGCTTTTACAAGCTCTGATAGTATGGTTGAGCTTTATGTTAAGCATGAAGGTGGTTGGAATGAGTATGCAGGGCGTATTGAGTACCGTTCTGATGGGCTCGTTGAAATTTATAACAATAATTGGGAAAGAGTGGCTCGAACAGTTGATTTGAATTCTGATAATTTATTAGAATGGTCAGATCTTACAGTTTCTACATCAACGGATTATGTTGAAGGTCTAAACGCCGCATGGGATGAAGTTGGAAAGTATCTACCAAGTGCGATGCTTGATGATTCAACTACGGATGCAGATGAGCGTGAGGCCCTTGTGTTTACGCAAAACCAGTGGGGAGATCTGAATGTGTTCTCAGACAAAGGTGATTTTCTTGCGCGTATTGATAGCTGGGAGCATGACCACTACTGGAAAACTGATTATTGGAATGAAGAAACAAGAACTTATTCCGAAGGATATAAGTATAATACAGGTCCGGGTTTTGAATTCCGTGATGATGAATTTAATACGCTTGCCCGTACAAATTCTGAGAAGAAATATTTCTTATCTGATGATGTTATAGATGCCTCTTATGGTGGGACACCTCCATCTAGTTTTGCAGAGATCACATCTATGGATCATGTGGTTTTAAGCGGGGAAAGTGGTAATTCTGGTTTTAATGTAAATAAATCAGATTTTACTGGCGACTTAATTACAAGTGTTTGGAATGGAGATCTTAAAGGGGATTATGACATCCCTGCTGCTGCCGCTTCTGTTGATGGTATTTGGGTGTGGGAGGACGTAACATCATTATTTATCTCGACAGATTATTGGAAGGAATATGACGCTAATGGCGTGGAAACCTACGGTAATGAAAACGAACAAGTTGAGTACCTTGCAACAGGCTTTTGGTTTGATTCAGAGTTTGTACTGTTATCTAATTATAATGAATCGGTACATGGTTCTCTTAATCAGCATCATACTTATGAAGGAAGGCTGGGTGTTATTGAGTATCGTGATGGGTTTGTTGAGGTGCGAGATTCGCATTGGAATACAATTGGGCGCTTTGCAGATTTAGCAAATGCGCAAGGCTTAGCTAATTTTATAAACGATACAGTATTTGAAGATTTTGAAAATGCTTGGAATGCTGTTGAAGCTTACCTTCCATCAGAATGGGGAGCTCTTTTAGATCTAAAATTTACAGCTGATAATAGCGATAATATTTTGGTTATGAATTCTAGTGGCATACTGCTTGCTCGTGTAAATGTTTGGTTGGACACAACAATATCTGATGATGGTTCAACCATACATGAAGGAAGTTACTTTGGTTTTCAAGATGCTGATTATCATCATTTAGCTGGTTATAATTCCTATGAACGTGAAGAAAACAATCTTATAAGATATTCTGATGTAGATGTTTCGACAGTAGTCTATTTGGACGAGCTTTCAAATGATGATATCGATAAGTTTTCACCAATTGAAAATAATAGTGGGGTTACTATTAATTCTATTGATCATATCTGGACCTATGAGAGTACAGAAACTAATTATGATAGTTCAGGTGTTGCTACTTCTAATAGTAGTGAAACAAGGATGGAATATTTTAGTAGTGATGGACAATTCATCGCAGCTCAAGAAGATATGGGTGGTATTACTTACCTTTATGACAATGTGGGGCAAATTGCTGGCACTTCAATGTCCGGTGAGTTAAAAAATCCAAATTTCTTAGACCTAGGCACTTATTTAAACACTCCTGGTATTTTGCAAAAATGGCTTGATATGTATGAGGATGATTTAGAAACCTTCAGTGGAGAATCTGGAGACTGGTCGTTTATGCAAACAGAAGCTAATGGAATAGTCTTGTTAGTAAATGATAATATAGTCGCGGTTGGCAATCCTGAGATCGAAGAAAGATCTGATGAAGTTGAATGGAGAATTAAATTTAAAGAATTAGAAGCAGAGATTTTTGGACAAAACTCTATGACAGATAATGTTGGAGAGTTAAGTCTAAGTAAAAGTAGAGTAGACTTTCAAGTACAGTTATATGCCGGTGACGATGAGGTGTTAGACATCTTTGAAGAATTAATTGATACATATTCACCTCCCTCGAATGTTGACCTTACGGGAACACCTGCAGAAGGATTTGATTTTTCAAAATTAGAGTCAATCAATTATAGAACAAAGAATAAAGATTATGATGGTACAGGCGAGTACAAAAATTCTTCAGAATTGTCTTTCATCCCGTATAATCAATGGGGAGGAAGTGATTGGGAAAATAAGCTATCTGTCGAGTATAAAAATGGAATGTTTTCAATTAAAGACTCAAATTGGGATGACATTGGGGTTAGCTGGTTTGATCCAGATATAGAATTATCCACTCCTGATTTCCTTGGATCAAATACACAAGTTATATTAGATAACTGGTTTGATGTGCATGAAACCAATTTAGAGCAAACACTTGGATTAGATGAAAGTGTAGTATGGGAAATTGCGCAAACGCAAACTGGTGCAATATCGTTGTCCGCAGATGGCAAGATGCTATCTCTTGGTGAAACTAGAGTTAGAGAACCAAATGATGATGGTGAAACTTACTGGGATATTGAATTTGATTCTATATACTCGCATAGAATTATTATTGGAGGCTGGAATGGAGCCACTGACACAGATGGCGAGTATGACAGTGCTAGAAACGGTGTGAATCTTTCGGTAGAATACCTGCCTGGTGATGAAGAGTTTGACCCCATTGCAGATGAATACGCACCCAGTGATGGGGTTGTAGGAAATGCTGATGCAGAATCTTTTGATTTTGAAAATATTTCAAAAATTCGTTTTGGTACGTGGCACAACGACTTTGATGGTTCTGGTGTTTATAGTGTTCGGACAGAAGCACAATTTGTTCCAAAAGATGGGTTTGGTAATGATGACTGGGATAATTCTCTTACTAGTCATCGAGAAACAGGCGGTGTAATGACTTTGAGGGGTTCTGAGTGGAACGATGTTAAAGTTTCATGGTTGAACATTGCCTCTAATGATCCAAACGTTTCATATTCTGATTATGAAACCCATGTCGATATATTGAATTCGATTTTAGGCGTTAACAATGAATTTGAACTCTCGAATTATAGTTTGATTAATAATAGTTTGTTGGCTATCGATGTTGATGATAATGGTTCTACAGACATGTATGTTACTGGTGCTGTCAATGATGAAAATTGGCAACAGTTGTTCAATCCCAATACACTTCAACAAATCGGTGGAATTTATAAAGGCTCAGATTCTCACTACGCACGCTTGCCGTCTGATTTCACTGAAGTGAGTGATTGGGTGGCAGACTTTAAAGTATCACTTAAAGATTTAAGCATTGATGATGCTGATACCATCTCAGATCATCTTAGCGATATAATGCAACGAAACCTTGACGTTCAGGTTCATTTTTGGAAAGGAACTGAACAGGGCGAATATAGTGAATCTATTGGGCTTTCATTCCAAGATGGGACAAGTCGTGTAGGTAGATTATGGATTGAAGAATCGGCTGATGGTTCATTTAAAATAAGCTTTGCTGCATCTGGAGTTAATAAAACTGAATTTACGACAAGTATAGATTTTTACACAGAAAATGCTAAACTTCTGGAAGCTATGGTAGATTTACCTCAGTCAGATTTAAGCTTTGACTTAGATGTAAATATTACTTCGGATGTAGCATTTACTGATTTTGATAATGATATTGAACTTGTGAACGATACAATGGAAAAAATGTTCGCAGGTGAATTTAACTTTGTAATTGAAGATTTGTACGAACTAGGTATGAAGGCGACCGATGCAGAAGATGATAATGGAAATACACTCGTTAAAATTGCAAGCAGTGAAGATATAGATCACTTCCTTGTATTTGAAGGCGTTGTCACAATGCAAGATGTTAATAATGCGATTGAAGATCCAGAGAATAATGGTGGAACATTCGCTAAAGTAACCGGTCTTGAAAGTATTAAGGTTGAAACTGACGTTACTTTAGCATCTATTGAGTTTAATGAAGGTACACTTACCATAACAAATTTTGACACTGGTGAGACTGCCAATGCTTCAATTGTAATGGAGGCAAGTGATTTATCTACAGTTGGTTTAGATGATTTATATACCTCAGTAATTAGCATGCTCCATGAACTCAATCCAAATAATGAATATGGAGACAGTAAATCATTCAACGAACTTGCTGAGAATGCTGTTATTGATTACGGTTTGAATGCTTTCAAATTATATTCTGGTGATGCTTTAGTTTTATCAACAACTATGGATAAACAAGAAACAGCTGATGCCTCCACGATCATGCAATTTGACGATAGTAAAATTGTTTTAGATAGCCCGTATACAAATATTTCAGATATAATGACATCGTTGATGGATGCTGATTTTGATCCTATTTTAGCTGCTGAGACTACTGCAACTAATAATAATTCATCAAACAAAGCAGGTATTCAAGTTTCCAATGGCGACATTGATCTTTTGGTAGTTATCACAAATGATATGGATCAATATAATAGTTTTGATTTAGATACTTTATTGACTGAAGAAAATTTAACTGAAAATAGTGATGGTTTTACTTTTCAAAACAGTAATGAAAATTATGTGGTTGATATTATTGCTAATCCGGATCTACCTTTCGATGATGTACTTGAGATTCTTCAATCAGATATTCTTTAAGGATAAAAAATCAAAATGGATGAAACACTATTTAAAGAAAAGTATGCTGTCGTAAATGAAAAGTTCTCGCGCCAAATTAGTCTATTGGAGCGAGAACGTGAGAAGGAATTGCGTCAATTAGAAGCACAATTTCGTGCATTTCAACAACAAATGAGCCGATCAGAGAAGCTTTTAAAGCAAGGTGATTTAAAGCAGTGAAAAAAATAAAACGGCTTGGAATACTTGCCCCTCTTGTTCTTCTAACGTTTACAGCATGTAGCGATAAAGTTTACAAAAGCTTACCTTCGATGAGCAAACCATCTATTATCTTGAAGTCATCTACGCCGGTAGAATTTGTTTTTAAAGAAAAAGCTTTATCACAAATTATTAATCAACCTGAGGTTCAAGCAAGTATTTCAAAGCTTTCTTCCCTAAATTACTCAGTTCAAGGTGCGAAAGCCGCGTTTTCCACGAACATAAGTGCTTCTGCGGATGGTGGATTAGTAGCAGAAGATACTGATGCTTCACCTGCAATCAATCCAACCATTAATGCGAGTAAGACATTATTGGATGGTGGAGTTAAACAATCAGGGTTAGATATAGCCAACTTGAACTTGAAGCTTGCACAGTCCGAAACGTCTCTAATTATTGATGAAAAGCTTGCTTTTGCAGTCGAAGCAAATATTTCTCAGGAATACGTAACTATTGTTAATGAGATTTTTGAAGAGTTTGAAAAATATTATGAGTTACAAGAAGAAAACTTACAACAAGCTGTAAGTTTTGGTGCCGTTTCTCAGCTACAGATGATTAATTTATCACAAAGGTTGTTAGCAATTGAAGCTCAAAAAATTTCAGTAAAAGAGTTAGAATTAAATATAAAAAACCTTCTGCAAAAAAGTTCTGATACAACATTAATAATAGAAGATAATTTTATTGATACTGATGATTTGCGGTCAAAAATTGAAGCCTCAACTGTCCCAGTTTTAGCGCTCTCTAAAATTACAGAAAGCATAGCAGAAAATAAAATTTTAAGCGCCTTAGGTAAAGGCCAAATGGGTGTATCAACTGTTGGTAGATTATCAAAATCATCAAGTGACGGCATAGATATTGAAGCTTTTGCTGGTGTCCAAGTTTCTATACCAATTTTTGACGGTGGTCGTTTGGATGCTGAAGTTCTAACTTTACAAAAAGAAAAAGAAAGTATCGTCACATCTAATAAAGCAACGAAAAAGAGAATTATTGAAGGTCATGATTTACTTTCATTGCAACAAAATCTGGGATTTCAGAAAATATCTCTTACACGTAATCAACTCGAAAAAGCCATTGAAAAACGTAAAATGAATGAAGATCTTTTAGTTTCAGGCCAGATCAATCTAAGTGAAATAGTTGAAAGTTTCATAAAAGAGCTCGAATTAAAAAATGAACTGGCTGATAATCAGTTAAAAATAAAATTAAGACAACTTGATATGTTGAAAAATACAGGACTGGTTTGTTTAGCCATAAGTGCATGTGAAGAAATAAATGAATTTACAACGACAAGATTAAATGACTGAAACTGCTCCATGGAAGAAAAGTTATGGTAA
>Ga0206123_10002816_pt1 | contig 14825 bp, 9 predicted proteins | sample Helgoland_Spring_2_FD_160086 | JGI IMG/M metagenome (GOLD analysis project Ga0206123, IMG submission 160086) | Pelagic subsurface seawater microbial communities from Kabeltonne, Helgoland, North Sea - Helgoland_Spring_Bloom_20160316_1 | ecosystem: Environmental > Aquatic > Marine > Epipelagic ...
ATTTTTTATCAATAACCCACCTTCTACAACAGAAGGGAAAGAAGTAAAGTTTTTAAGTGATAAAACTCCCTCATTATTTACTTTAAGTTGTTCATCTCCTGATTTTTTGACAATAAAAATATCATCATTTTTAGTATTGCCGATATCTACTGTTAAGTATGCATTATCTATTTGTACATTTCGGCTATCCCCATTAATTAAAAGACCAGGAGTTGTTGTTGTCCAATCATCATCTTGCCCTACATTAGTATTATTAGTAATGTTTTTAGTAAAACTACCTCCACTACCCCCTGTAGTTCTAACAGATTTAAGTTTTTGACCGGGTTCATCAATAACAGTAGTTGCCTGATTAAGAATTATTTGGGCTTTACTAAAATATCTGGTGTTTTGTTCTTTGAGTTTTTTCTGAACATTATCAGGTACAATGTATCCTTGTAATTTTAAACTAAAATTAGCTCTAACGATTCTACTGTCCTCATTGGTTAATTCATTTATATTATTAAACGAATCAATCATTGCCATAAATTTAAATTTTTCTGGATCACCCCAATATGAATCAGAAGCATAATTAATTGCTTCTATAATTTTATTAAGTTGGGAAATATAATCTGTCCAAATAATACCATTATATGTTAAATTAACATAGTCAGGAACTACAGTTGCTGTGAATTCTTTTTTAGGGATTCTATTATTTAATAAAGCAAACCTGTCAAATGGGTTGCTTTTAGTATATTTTTCTTGGTGAGTAATATAAAGTTGAGGAGAATTGGCATCTAATTTATTACCTAAATCTCTACGTTTTTCAATGCTTTCTCTTTTAAGCATAACAAGAGGTGTTTGTACTTTACCTCCTTTATCTCTATAAAATCCATCTTTTTGAGCTAATTTCCATCTTTCACCTGAACCATAAATTACAGGTACATCAATCATATCTCCATTAGATAAGACTGATGGTTTAATTATATTTTCAAAATAGTAAAATATAGATTCATCAATATTTTCTAATCCTAAATGAAATCCTTCATTAGTTTTAGAATCATTTTTACTAATAATGTTTCCTCTATTTTTATTGGGTCTAATGTCAGGGCCTAAAGCTATAGCAGGTACATCAGGAGATCCTCCTTGGTCTACTGCAGTATCAACTATAGCTTGTTGTGACAATTCATATTGTCTTGCTACTTTAGGTTTTTTAGTTATTCTGTTAGACATTAGCTATATAGTTGTGTTCTTGGATTAGCATCTGTTTGTTCAACTTTTGTAGTTGTAGGATATTTGCCTGATCTAAATGGAACTGTTTTTAATTGTTCAATTCTTGATTTAGAAGCTTTACAGATAATTGAAAGCGAAACACCAAAATCATCGGTATCTTCATTCATTGAATAATCTGGGTTTTTACCTACGAAAAATTGATTTTCTACAATACTATTGAATTCAAAGTAATCGTTATTAAACAAAACTATATCACCAATTTCTGGGATAATATTTTTTTCGACCAATGTTGCTCTTAAAAATGCAAAGGTCATTTGTTGAGTCATATCTGGACCAAATTCACTTTCATTCCAAACTTGATCATCTTTAGTAATTAAAGAGGGAATTAAAAGTGGTTCATAATATACTTTTTTATCTGATTCACCATATACATTAGTTTCACTATCTTGAAGGACAAATTTATAGTAGCCGATTTCAGTCTGAATAATGTCATTAATCAGTTCTTTATTCATTGTACGAAACAGTGATATATCTCTATCTCCTCCAAATAATGGCATTATATTCTAGTTAAAGTATCTGGTTTAAAAATTACATGACGCAAACCATCTATTCTTTTATTAGCATCTCCTTTTTTACTTTGTAGCATTGTAGTTTTAAAAAAATCTAAATCTTTTTTAGCATTTAATCCACCTAAAAATTTAAGTGTTGCAGTATGAACTTCTTTACCGTCAGTTCTTCTACGATTTTTAGCTTCCATTTCCTCAGGTGTATTTACATTTACAGTTGTAATTTTACGTATACCTCTTACCCCATCAAGTACATCAGTAAAGTTAGTATCTTTATCGGTTATAAGAACCACATCTACAGAAAATAAGGATATGTCTTCTAGTAATATGTCTTTTAATTTAATCATTAGTAAATGTATATTGGATAAGGAACTTTTGTAAGAATGTCTTGAGTGTTTTGTGAAATTGTAGCTTCACGTTCCATATATTTAATTCTTGAAGATTCTTCAAGCATAACCTTTAATTCATCAATAAGTGCAGTTTTTTCAGCTGCAGCTTCACTTCTTAATTCAGCAGCATTTGTAGTAACTTCAGCACCAGGGATTGGAACAGATGAGTATTTACCTCTTATACTTGCTAACATTTCTTTAGTAACAGCTAAAGTATAACGGAAAATCCATTGTCTACCAGGAGCATTTATAGATTCATAATTTATATTAACGTATGGAACATTAGATACATCTGTAATTAGATTTGTAGCTGTGTTTCTAATTACATTATTTCTATCTTCTTTAACTATATAATCAAAATATAAGGTTTCATTCCTTCTAGGTATAGGGAATAATTTTAATTTATTATTATTTGTAAGTTCAAAACTATATGCTGATTTTCTAATTTGATCATTAAACTCAATTGCTTGAATTTTTAAGGCATCATAATAAGTAGGCATTAACATAAAATTTACTCCAGGAGAATAATTACCAAACCCAAAAGTTTCCATTAAGGACTGAATACCCGTACCTGTACCGGCATATGGGTCAAAATATCTTACAATAGCGGGAGGGGCATAGTGGTAGACTCGTTTAACTTCTATATTATTACCAGATTCATTAGCATTTGTCCATACCTCGTCTAAATTATAGACTTGTTGGGAAGCAGAAACTGCTATGCTTCCACTTTTATAATCTATATTACCGCCGGTTCCTGCTTCAGTACCGTATTGCTCGGATAATGCAATTATATTGCCTAAATTTGCTTGAACATATTTTTCGTTTAAATCAGCTTCATTTGTACTACCTTCAAGACTACCCATATTTTCGATAATCTTATATTGATACAAGTATTGTGAGTATGTAGTTACAGCTTCTTCAAATGCTGTAAAGAAATTTACAGCCTGTAATTCAATATCAACTATAGGATATCCTAAACGTTGGGCACACCACGTTGCTACTTTATCTGCACTGGTTTGAAATTCTGTGTCTGTGTCATAGAAACCAAAAGGAGTAGGATTAGTAGTATTAGAAAAAGAGGCTGAGCCCGGCCAAATAGAAATAGTTGCCATAAATATTGTATTTGGTTATAAATATAACAAAAATTAACTTAAATTTAATTTAATTTTACATTTTTATATTTTGTTAGTTGTATAGATAAATCAGTATAAGGGTAAGTAAATACTTTAGGTGAAGTAAATGGTGCATATTGGATTAGTCCTTCTTTTCTAGTATCTGTGGAACCTGAAATAAACCTATAAATACCATCAGGATTAATATCATTATCTTTAGCTATATAATAAAATCCATCAAAAGGTGTATTAATAATATTATTAGATCCAGTTACTATGGTTTCGATTGAATTTTGGTCTAACCAATTTCTAACATCATTTACATTAGCATTAGGATTTTCTTCTAAATAACCTGCTAAAAAACCTACAAGTAAGGGATTAGAAGCTGAGGTTCCTCCAAATCTTGCTGCTGCCCTTTCTATACCAAAAGTACGTGGGTCATCAGTGCCTGAAGTTCCGTTTGGTCTATAATTTATTTCGGCTGCAGAGCCAGGCCAAGTATAATATAAAAAAGCAGACTCACTAAGAGGAGCATTAAAAGAAGAAGTTATAGGTTTATAATTCACATTAAGATTATATAATGTAGAATTTCCATCAGGATAAATTCCTTGTTCCCATAAATTATTATAACTCGCTGTAAATTCGGTTAAAGAATTATATAAAGAATTTAAATTATAAAAACTATCATTATCATTATAAAAATTTGTAGGACCATGAGTAAAATTAGAGCTACCCGTAATACTTCCATTGTTTTCAAAAATTGTAGTAGCAGCTATTGTATAATTGCCATATAAACTAACATCTAATGCATTACCTGTATTACACGCTATTCTATTTAAATAGGCGGAACTACTTTTGTTTACTATGATATTTCCGGTTCCTATAACTGAATGGTGTTCTCTATATCTTTGGTAATAAATTTTTTCCCCAGCTGTAAATGTCGGAGATTGACCTGAGCGGTATATATTTTCTGATACTGTAAAATATGAATTATAAGGATGCCCATTAATAGGATTGCCATTTAAGGGATTAGTTAGAGTTATATTCATATCAAATTTACTTCTATGAAATTCATCCTCAGAACTACAAGAAGTATACATAGCCATATAAGGGTTATTTCCATAAGAACTAGCTAGTATAACTCCTTTTTTTGAAGCTTCTTCTTGAGCAGCTCTGACAGCAATATTATTGAATTCTAATTGTGCTGGTAAGGGGAAATCATAGTAAATTAAAAACCTTCCGGCACCAAAAGGAATATTATACCCATTATCTATACCATGATAATCAGCATTAGGGCTAGGTAAGAAATAATCAGCTCTAGGGGCGGCATATTTAGAATATTTATTAGGTAAACCTATAGGGATACCCAAGGGGGCCCATTCACTTATAGCAAAATAAGGTTTAGTATCTCCTGATCCTGACATATTTAAAATTAAACCCCCACCATCTGATTCAAGAGTAGCCTGAGAACCTGTGTATACAGTTATGTACCAATTAATATTTTCAGAAGAAGTAAGTTGGAGATTATTAGAAGAATAATTAACTTCTAAAAAATTAAAAGCAGTATTTAATTTTGAAGCCCAAGTACTAATATTATTACTATTTATATAATATATTTTATGTGGTACAGGTGAATCACCTATATAACGGTTATTAAAATTATTGTTGTTAACACTAGAAGATATAATAAAATAATCTATATTTTCATAATTAACCCTAAATCCTTGTCCCACCCCACTAATAGCATTAAAAAGATCAAATGACCCCGAGACTATACCTCCAGGCATTAAAAAATCTGAGTGTAACTTAGGTTGGGGTAAATAACCACTTGATTTTCCCCATATAGTAGGATCTTTATAACCAGTATAGGGATTTAAAGATTTACTAACATGATAATGCCTAACCATATCATAAATGTAAGGGTTAACTGGAGTACCCCATTGAGGTTGGGGATTACAATTAATAGCATTGCCATAATTTTCACCATATGCTAAAGAATGACAATGAGTTCCATGTAAAGAAGTATGAGCAGGCCATACATAAGATCTTCTTATATAATAAAAATGTTGTCTATCATCATTTCTAGGAATTAGATCTTTTATAATAAAATCTGTATATTTAGAGCTTATTTTTGGTGAACCATCATTATTGAAAAATTCAGCATGATTACGTAAGGAAAAGCCATCACTAAAAAATAAATCAACATTTTTGCCTGTTTTTGATGATTTGTAGTTAAATAAATTATCATTACCAGTCCCGGGTGTATTTACTGATGAAACATTATTTACAGTGTTATATATATATTCTAGAATATTTGAACTACTAGGGAAAGAATGTAAAATTAAAGCAGGATTAGCTAATGATCCTGAATTGTTTGCAGTAATTAAATTAGTAGGTGTAACGGGAATAAAATTATTATTAATATGACTAATACTACCTGTAGCTAATACCCTATCCTTACTATCATTATCAAATAAATCTTCAAAAGATCCTGAAATAATTTCTACTCCTAATACATCTGGATAATTTTTTAGATTGCTTGCTTCCGCTTCAGTAAATTCATAATAAGTAGTTCTATAACTTAAACTATTTCGATTTGAAGAAGTAACAACTCTAGTAGGAATAGAAGCTACTACTGCAGATTTTGTTTCTGTACTAGTATCTATTTCTAAATACTGTTCTACTTCAGATATATTAATACCTGATTTACTTGTAACAGCATATTCATAATATGTAGGCATATTTTAATATTTTATTAATGTAAAGCAACCCAGCCACCATTAGCGTATCCAAAAAATTTATGTTGATCATTATCATAAATAATATACCCATTATAAGGAGAAACAACAGATCCAGTAGTAATACCAAAACTAGAAGATAAATTTAAAACAGGACTTTTTACAGTAACTACATCAGAGGAACTTAAAATTAATTCATTAGTTCCTTCTACTATAGATAGATCAGCAGCTTGGCCTGTTATATTAAAAGAAGTTGCTGTAATTTCTCCACTAGCACTGACATTGCCTGAAGCTGTAATATGTAAAGCAGCATGTATACTATTTCCGTCTAAGTTTAAATTTGTAGTAGCAGTATGGTTACCTAAATTGTCACTACCTGCTTGAGCGGCAGCTAATGAAGCTGAGGTAAATACACCATCACCTCCCGCAAGTACTAAACCATTGCCTAATAAGTTACCACTTGCACTAATATTAGCAGAAGCAGTAATGTTTAAGGCAGTTATATTTGTAGATAAACTTGGTGTAAATCCACCATCACCTGCTCCAAATCCAGCAGATGCTGCTGAACGAGATACCTCAGTATTAAAATCTGTAATTGAGGATGTTGTAATAGGGCTTGTTAAATAGGAACTGGTTGCAGCTGTAAGGTTGTCTACCTCGGTTTGGATTGAGCCTGTAAATATATTTAAAGCTGAAATATCTGTAGGGGTTCCTTCACCTTCTGTACCAAATCCTGCAGCGGCTGCTGAGCGTGATACTTCAGTATTAAAATTTTCAATTGATGAGGTTGCAATACTACCTGTGATAGAACGGATTATTAAATCACCACTTGCGCTTATATTACCCTCAACTGTTAATGCTTCTGGGACTTGACTTACATTATCAGCTGAATAAATAATTCCTATTCCTAATTTAGGTGCATTTATTTTTACTTCATTATCTGCTATTAATTCAATATAATTATCACCATCTATCGTTATTTGGTTTCCAAAACCACTTATAAATTGGTCATCTACAAGTCCAAATGGGCTAAATCCTATACGAGAAGTAGTACTATTACCTACTAGTTTTAAACTTCCTATAACAGATATATCACCACTTGTTGATATATCACCACTTGCACTAATATTACCTGAAGCGGTAATATTTCTAGCTTCTATATCTGTAGATAAACTTGGTGTAAATCCACCACCATCTCCTGCTCCGAAGCCAGCAGCTGCTACTGAGCGAGATACCTCAGTATTAAAGTCTGTGATTGAACTGGTTGTAATAGGAGAAGTTAAATATGAACTGGTTTCAGCTGTTAAACTATCTACTTCGGTTTGGATTGAACCTGTAAACGTGTTAAGCGATGAGATATCTGTTGCTTCAGTTATATAACCTGCTGTTTCTAAAGTTGTTACTCTTGTGCTAAATCCTCCACTTGGTTCAGCGAATGCTCCTGATATACTAGAAGTTAAAGCATAAGATCCTGTTACGGCAGTTAGGTTATCTACCTCAGTTTGAATTGAACCTGTAAATGTATTTAGGACATTAATTGAATCTAAGTCTCTATTATCAAAAACAGTTTGGGCTAAACTATTTACAGAATCATCAAATCCTTCAATTGAAGATGTTGAAATAGAACCTGTAAGTGATACTGCTGTAATACTACCGGCGTTTGTAATATCAAAAGTAGACATATTTAAATCAGTATCAGCTATATGGTTACCTAAATTGTCACCTCCACCTCCTACAGCGGCTGCTAAAGATGAAGATGTAAAAAATCCACCCCCTAACTTAAATGTATTTGAAGTTATCTCTAAAGAATCAGTTGTTGTTTTAGCACCATTCATAGTAACATTACCTTCAAAAGTAATATTATCTTTTACTGTTATAGGGCTATTACCTTCTAAATGACTAAAGGATCCTGTTGATCCATATACTATCCCACTTGCACTTATATTACCTACAACAGTAAGACGTTCATATGGAGTACCTGTACCTAAACCTACATAACCAGTACTTCCTGTAATATAGATTCCACTAGTGTTATTTAAGACAGACCCTTTAATAATTCTAAAGTCTTGAGGGTTAACAGAATCCATACCTAATATCCAAGAAGGAGTACTACCAAATGAACTAAATTTAATTTGACTAGAATAACTAGGAGTAAACGCATCTAATATTATTTCTGCATTTCCATTACTAGGGTTTATAAATAGTTTTGAGCTTGTTATTTGACCAACGTTAAAATTATCTGATGTAGTAAATTGAGCAGATTCTGAAATTAACCCATTAGGTAATTCAGTTAAATATGAACTAGTCTCGGCCGTTAAATTATTTACTTCAGTTTGGATTGAACCTGTAAATGTGTTTAGTGCTGAAATATCTGTAGATTCTGTAATATATGAACTAGTTGCGGCTGTTAAGTTGTTTATTTCGGTTTGAATCGAACCTGTAAATGTGTTTAAAGGTAATATGTCTACAGATTCAGTAATGTATGAGCTTGTAGCGGCTGTTAAACTATCTACTTCAGTTTGGATTGAACCTGTAAACATGTTTAAGGCAGATATATCTGCAGATTCAGAAATAAATCCTAAATCAGTAATTTGTTGAGATTCTGAAATTAAACCTGAAGGAATATTAGATAAATTAACATTCCAGTCAGCACCTGTGCCTGCAACTGCTGCTGCTATTGAAGCTGATACATTTACAATACCAGGTATTGATAATATACCTCCTATATCTACAGCACCTGAAGATGTTATTTGGTTAATAGCTAAATTACCACTTGCACTTATATCGCCTTCTACAGTTAATAAAGAATTACTTACAGTATCTGTTCCTATTGCTACTTTATTAGCACCAGCATCCGTAAATAATAAATGGCTATTAGTATCACTTTCTACTCTAAAGTCTACTTGAGCAATACCACTTTCATTAATTACAAGTCCACTATTTTTAAAATCTGCTACTCGAGTTCCATTTGCTTTAACAATCCAATAATCATCCCCATTTGCTGATATTTCTGTTGCTGTACCTACAAAAATTTTACTTTGTTGTGATAATTCAATATCATTTGCTACTTGGATATTAGATGCTGTAATGTTACCACTTGCACTAATATTACCTGAAGCGGTAATATTTCTAGCTTCTATATCTGTAGATAAACTTGGTGTAAAGTTGCTTCCTTCTAAAGTTGTTATTCTTGTACTAAAAGATGAACTATCTTCATTAAAAGCCCCCGATATACTAGAAGTTAAAGCATAAGATCCTGTTACAGTAGTTAAATTATCTACCTCGGTTTGGATTGAGCTAGTAAATGTGTTTAGGGCTGAAATATCTGTTGGGTCTTCTCCACCTGTCCCAAAACCAGCAGCAGCTGCTGAACGAGATACCTCAGTATTAAAATCTGTAATTGAGGATGTTGTAATAGGAGAAGTTAAATAACCTGCTGTTTCTAAAGTTGTTACTCTTGTACTGAAACTACTTGATGGTTCATTAAATGCTCCTGATATGTTAGCTATTAAAGCATATAAACTTAAATCTTGATCACCTGTGTTAGTACCTGTATTGTTAGTTTCTATAGTTGTTATTCTATTACTAAATCCTCCACTTGGTTCAGCGAATGCTCCTGATATACTAGAAGTTAAAGCATAAGAACTAGTTATGGCTGTAAGGTTATCAACTTCAGTTTGTATTGAGCTTGTAAATGTGTTTAAACTTGATATGTCTGTAGATTCAGTAATATATGAACTAGTTGCAGCCGTTAGACTGTCTACTTCAGTTTGTATTGAGCTTGTAAATGTGTTTAAACTTGATATATCAGTAGCTTCAGTTAAATATGAACTAGTTGCAGCCGTTAGACTGTCTACTTCAGTTTGTATTGAGCTTGTAAATGTGTTTAAACTTGATATGTCTGTAGATTCAGTAATATATGAACTTGTAGCCGCTGTTAAGTTGTTTATTTCGGTTTGAATCGAACCTGTAAATGTGTTTAAACTTGATATGTCTGTAGATTCAGTAATATATGAACTTGTAGCCGCTGTTAAATTATTTACTTCAGTTTGTATTGAGCCTGTAAATGTATTTAAGGCTGAAATATCAGTTGATTCAGTTATATAACCTGCGGTTTCTAGTGTAGTAACACGAGTACTAAACCCACCACTAGGTTCATTAAAAGCACCAGATATATTAGTAGTTAGTGCGTATGAACTAGTTACCGTAGTAAGATTATCTACTTTAATTTGTATTGAGCTCGTAAATGTATTTAAGGCTGAAATATCAGTGTGCGATAAATCGGAAATTTGTGATTCATTAATTATTATTTGAGCAGAGCTACTTATTGTCCCATCAGGAACAGATGTTAAATATGAACTTGTAGCCGCTGTTAAATTATTTACTTCAGTTTGTATTGAGCCTGTAAATGATCTTAAATTTTCTAAATCATTTGAAACTAAAGTATCGCCATCAGCACCATTATCACCTTTTGGGCCTTGAGGACCTACAGTATTAACAGTAACTATACTGGTAGAACTTTGATTTACAGTAACAGGGGTTGAAATAGACGATAATGAAACATTATTATCTGTAGGAGATATAGAAACATTATTAGGAGTTAATGATGTGTCAACATCATTATTAGTTATTTGTACATTATTAGGAGTAGATTGGTTTAAGGTAAGATTATTACCATCACCCGAATCTATAGTTAATTTTTTACTAGATTGAGGCGTAATAACAACTTTATTGGTTGTATCAGTTGTTGTTACCTTATTGGCCATATTAATACCCTCCTGTAGTTACTTCTTTATCTAGTGTAACTGTACCTTGTAACAATCTTGTAACAATTGGGTAAGCACTTCCAGATATAATTTCTAAATCATATACAGCTTTATTAAAATCTAAAGCTGAAGAAGAATTAGCTGAAATAAAAATTCCTATAGTGCCCGAGGTAGGTGGATTTAATCCATTAGATCCACTAAAATTTAAACCAGTTCCATCTGCACTTAAACTAGATGATAAAGTAATATAAGTAGTAGATCCTCCAATTTTATCTTTAAGTTGCATTCGACCTGTATAGCCAGTAAGATCTATTTTGTTACTGTTTGAATCTGTGTATGCTATTTCAAAATCAAGGGTTGTTCCCTGTTCTATATTAAAATTATATTTTCCGGCTGCCATAGTTTATTTTTATTATACATATTAATTATAATCCTTTAGCAACTCAAATATTTCATCTAACGCTTCGTGACGGTGATTCTCTTTAAGGATAATTTTATTTACAAATTGTGATCCTTGTATTTTTGCTACTTCATGTATAGCTGAATCATTTTTAAATTTTAAATCAATTTGTTGACTATCACCTGTAAATATCATTGTTGAGTTTTTACCTAACCGAGAAATACACATTTGAAATTGTTGTTTAGTTAAATTTTGAAATTCATCAATAATACAAATAGAGTCTTCAAATGTTCTGCCTCTAAAATGAGTAAGTGATACTAGCTCAATATCTTCACTGCTTTCCATTTTACTTAAAATATCAGGTTTATTGTATACTTTGCGCATATTTGAGCGGATAGGGATTAACCAGGGTTCTAATTTTTCTTCTAATGAACCTGGTAAAAATCCATTATCTTCATTTGATACAGTAGGACGTGTAATAACAATTTTATTTACATTTCGTTTAAAAAACATATCTAATGCTACTTGAACTGCTAATAAAGTTTTACCACTACCAGCTTTACCTATAATAAAATTAAAAGGATGTTGAAGGATTTGATCTTTAGCTAATTTTTGTTCTTCTGAGAGAGAAATAGAAAACCTAACTGCTCCTTTAGGTGGAGTTTTTTCAATATTTGTTTTAGCCATGCTAATTAGTTTTTAAAACGTTTGTCTATTATACATATAAAAAAGGGCCGCAATTTGCGGCCCTTTTTAAATTAGTATTAAATACAGATTATCCTTGAGATACACAAAGAAGTGTAAATCCACTACCTGTAATAGCTCCTAAACCCATACCATCAGATCCGGTAATGAATAAGGATCCTGCAGCTGCGGGGTCTGAAGTAGGTAAAGTGTTAGTACCAGGAGTTAATAATTGAACATTATCAATAAGAGACTGGATTATAACATTATTGCTTTCTAATGTACCGTGGTCTGCAGTTAATTGAGCTTTTGTTTTGGCCATGATTATAAAATTTTAAACGTTTAACGTTAATACATATAAAAAAAGGGCCGCAAATTGCGGCCCTTTCCTAATTTATAGATTTAACTCTATTATACTAAGTTGAGATCGTGGCAAATAATCTTGCCGTAGAAATCAGGGCGAACCATTTTCTTAGCGTAACGAGTCATAATACCTTTTCTTGGTGTGAATGAGATCGGATCATACACAAGTGGAGTCATGATTAATGGGATGTATGGGGCAAATACAGCACCTGTTTCGAGGAACTGGTTTCCTTTGTAACCCATCAAGATCACATTTTCTGTCATATAAGGATTCTTATAAACAGTGTAACGTGAATTAATAGCACCTACTTTTTGTACACCCATCGCATACTTGTTAGAATCACCAGGTGAATCAGCAGCGAATCCAGGAATTGATTCCAAGACTGTGCTTACCTTTGGAGAAACTACCATGAAATTAGCACCTCCACGAAGAGTCTTCTGGTGGATAGTGTTACTAACAGACTGGAGCTTGATACCCAAAGTTTGGAACCAAGACATTCTTGTGTAGTACTCATTTGAAGCAGCTTGAGTAACAACACCTGTAGAAGATGCTTCGTCACCTACTTTTGCACTCCAGTGGTTAGTAGTGTCAGCGTTTCTGATCAACATGTCGAGGATTTCGAGATCGATTTCCATTGAGATGTATTCAGAAAGGATAGACGTCAATTCCGCTTCAGCATCGATGCTGTGATAAGCATTCAAATCCTGAGCGAATTCTGGTGTCCATTGAGCCTTCAATTTACGAGTTTTCGCTGTAACAGTATCACTGTTCAACTTAACGTCGATTGATGGGATATCAATGGAACCACCAACTGAGAAATCAGTTTCTTCAAAGTCACCTCTATCGTTGAGGTTATCTGGACCTTTCTGGTACTTAACAACTAAAGCATCTCCATCAGTAGCACCTTCAGCAAATAAAGTTACAGTACCGTCTGAGTTAACCTTGTTAAACTGATTGTGGTTAGTGATATTAGTATCAGACGCAATAGTATCAACAACAAATGCTCTTACACCTTCAACATCATGATCAGGAAGATCAGCTGCTAAAATTGTAATAGCATCAACATCACCGATTGTGTTAGCTGCGATCCACTCATCGTCAAAATTAACAGATGAAGAATCGTTTGCAGTTAATGTTAAGAAAGATGCGGTACCAACACTAGCTAAGTTAGTTGCACCTGAACCTGTTAAATAAACAGCAGTTGAAGTTGCTTCGTTGATTGAGTAACCGAAACGACCAGCGCCATAAAGACCAGCACCAGCACCACCTGTTGGGATATCAGTTGCTTCGTCTGATCCAGCGTTGTATAATGATTCGCCAGCAGCGAATCCTGGTTGTGCAGTACCATATTGGAAATCTAAGTAGAAGATAAGGCCTGAAGGGAGGTTCATTGGCTGAACAGACACAAGGTCTTTAGCAACGATCTCACCGAATACTCTTCTTACCAATGGGAGAGCAACACCCGCCCATGCTTCACTTTGACCAGCTTGGATGGAAGTACCAGTACCAGTTGTGTTGGATTCGTTTACCAACTGTCTAGCTTGGTTCTCAAGGAGAACAGCCATGTTTGCTTTTTCGCTCTCGTGGCCATTTAAGCCTTCCAAGAGACCGGACTTTTCCCACTTGTTAGCCAACTTAGCAGCTTCGCCTTGTTGGTGTTGTAGTGGGGATGCGCCCTCTAATAATGTGTTAACATTCATGTTTTCTAAAATTATTTGTTAATATTTGCAAGTTTTTGGAATCTTGACACAGTTTCGTCAACAGATTCTGATAAAACCTTTTTGGGAGCAACACCAGCAGGCTTAGAAGCACGTCCTAAACCTTCTTTAATTGCTCTTTTTTCTACGCCTGTAAAAGTAAATGATTCTTGAAGTGTTTCAAATACCAATTTAGCTTCGCCAGTTGTAGTAGCTTTGTCTAAGGCGTCAACCACCTTAACTTTTTGGCTTTCATTTAATGAATTAGCTCTGAAAAGCTTGTTGCAGTAGAGGAGTTTGCTGTTGAGAAGATTCATTTCAGAAATAGTTTCTTGAAGAGTAGTAACAGTTGAAAGAGCCTCAGCGAGTTCTTCTTTCATTTGATCTTTCTCATCGTCTTTTTCTTCTTTTTTCTTCTTTTTACCTTCTTCGAGTTCAGATTCGATTTCAGAAATTAAAGCGTCGATGTCGAATTCTTCACCTTCTTTAAAGGCTTGAGTTCCTATATCTGCGCCAGCAGCAGATGCTCCAAAGTCCTTACCTTTACCTGTTGATTTGGAAACAAATCCAACAGCGGCTAGTTTTTGGAATAATTTACCTAAATCAGTAGTAGCATCACCATCAGCTTTAATAATTGCCATTAGTTCGTCTTTATCAACACCAATTTTAGTATCTGCGGCATACTTAGCCATGTCCTTAAGATTACTGCCAAGTTTTTTAGCGGCATCAGCGACACCTTCATCAACGGGTTCTTCGCTCTCTTCTAACTCTACATCTTCACCTTCAGCAGTAACGTCATCTTCTTCATAAGTGTCAGACATTTCTTCAAGTTCAGCCATGAGTTCGTCAAGGTTGATTTCCTCATCGATGTCTTCTTCGAGTTCAACTTCCTCGTTTGCT
>Ga0206123_10002819_pt1 | contig 14814 bp, 19 predicted proteins | sample Helgoland_Spring_2_FD_160086 | JGI IMG/M metagenome (GOLD analysis project Ga0206123, IMG submission 160086) | Pelagic subsurface seawater microbial communities from Kabeltonne, Helgoland, North Sea - Helgoland_Spring_Bloom_20160316_1 | ecosystem: Environmental > Aquatic > Marine > Epipelagic ...
TTTTAAATATTTAAGATTATTTAATAGTGTTGTAATTATCGCCACTTTACTCAGTTTTTGAAATCTCATATTATTATATAATATAATAATATTTTTTTTAAAATATTGTTAATATTTTAAAAAAATATAAACAAAGCAGTCCAAATTATATAACATATGCGGATAGTTTTAAAAAGATTGTATAAATAGCTCTATTTATGTTATTGTTTGGAAACGTTTTGAGTCTTATTTTATATAAATATAATATAATATAAATATAATATAATATAAATATAATATAAATTTATAAATATAATATAAATATAATATAAATTTATAAATATATAGTATGAATGAATGAATTTCATACTATATATTTAATGTCAAATAATAATTGGACATATGAGAATAAATCCAAGTTTGGATATATTTACGGAAATACTAAACATTTAATGAGTATTCTAAACACAGGTTACCATTCTCAGTCTTGTTATTTTATTAAAGTATGGTTAATTGAGAAAACATATTCTTATAAACTTAAGGATATAAATAAAATGTTATCTATACTTCCCAGAAATATATGGCAAATACACATTGTAGAAGATATTTATAATACTAAATTACCTATATTAAAGACCCTTAATAAATATATGGTTAAAGATAAATTATTTAGCCAGTTTATTTATAATAATGGAATATGTATTTTTGAAAAATTTATTAAATTAGAACTTAATAAATTAGGACTAAGACTTATTAAAACATATTTATATGAAGAAATAGAAACTATTAATTATTCGGCCAGAGAATTATATAAAACACGGCAACTTAAAATTCAGAAAAATTATTTTTTGAAGATAACAAGTTTAAGTATTAGTAATTTAAAAAAAAATTAAAGTAACAAGTTCGAATATTAATCTAATAAACTATTAATCTAATAAACTATACTTCTATTTATTGTAGTAGATTATTTTTACCAAGGATGGGCCACCAACGATCCTACCCAACTAATATTTGTAGAATACATACTTTGGTAATTAGAACTATATAAATAAGCATAATAATAATAATTTTGTAATTGTTCTGATTCACGAATTTGTTGTGTATTTCTATTGTATATTTTTTTTAAGAACATTTTATCAATTCTAATATTTCGTGTTTGGTAATATATTAAAAATTTAATTAGATTATTATCTTGGGAAAAATATACAATACTATTCCATATTTCTGGTGGTAAGTCTATTTCTGGCAGCAAGTCTATTTCTGGCAGCAAGTCTATTTCTGGCAGCAAGTCTATTTCTGGCAGCAAGTCTATTTCTAGCGGTAAATCACAAACACTATTCATTTTATTATTATCTAAGGTTAATATTAAAAATCAAATTTTAAAACCAAATGGTTTACATAAATATACCAGTATTCATTATATTAGTATAAAAATATGATTATATAAGATCTGTTTTTTTAAATGATAAAGTCTATGGCTGCGTTTGTTTCAGAAACATTTTCTATTTATAATAATCCAGAATTTAATAATCTAAAAAAACTTTACTCATATCTTGACAAATATATAAATTGTTTAGGTAATGCGGAAATTCATTTAGATGAAGGTCACAGTTTTAGTAATTTTTGTGGAGACACGGCAACTGGGATAAAATGGACCTGGGCAATGAATTCTATAGGAATCGGCTATTTCGACAATTTTCTAAAATCAATAAATTTTTATAAGAATATCGAACCAAGGTTGGGTAAATTTCATATTAGAGGAGCGAGTTTTATTACTATCAATGAATCTAAAGTTGATAATTCTGATTTTCATTTAGATGTTATGACTAGATATAATTCGGCTGATCTTACTACTAATATTTTAACAATTATATTTCCTCTATATGAATTAGAAGAAGATATGGGACATTTAGAATATAAAAAGAATGGAGAAACCCATTTATATGAGTATAAAACAAGTGAGATGCTTGTTTGGGATTCGTGTACGTTTGAACATAGAACACATCCTTATACATTAAAAAGAAAGAGAAAGAGGATTTTGGTATCAATTAATCTTTCTACAGACGAGGACTGGGCAAAGTCGGCATTAGATAATACAACGATTATGCAAGGAAATTTGTATTCTAGGAAATCAAAGATTTAGAATTTTATAAAAATCAAAGATTTAAATTAAAACTCTATTATATGAAAATTAAAATATTATATTATAATATAAAATGAAGAGGATTGGATTAATATCAAGTATTATAGGAATTGCATATTTATTAGGTAATAAAGATAAAGATAGGATTTCTAAGAATAATAAAAGTACTAAAGTAATAGAAAAAGTAAATATTGGCGATCCAGGTTGGACAGGAGCTACTGCAATTGCGAACTTACTTTCTGCGGTTATAACAGACAAAATGGGTGGTGAAGTTGAGCTAGTTCCTGGAAATAATACCGCTATCTATGGAGCAATCGACAGAAGCAAAGGTGAGATAGAGGTTCACCCCGACATATGGCTTCCAAACCAACAAGCTTATACTAATGATTTAGTTCCGAAAGGAACTCTTAGGCTAAGCACAAAGTCATACGAGGGAACCCAAGGATACTGCGTTTCTCAAGATTTTGCTACAGAGATGAACATAACGTCGATCTTTGACCTTGGAAGACCTGAGGTAGTTGCTGCGATGGATAGTGATGGCAACGGCAAGGGAGAGTTTTGGATTGGTGCGGATGGATGGGCCTCTGCAAATGTAAATGAGGTTAAAGTACGAGATTATCAACTGCTTGACGCTGGCATTGAGCCTATTAGAGCTTCTGAAGCAGTTAAAAATGCAAGAGTTTTAGACTCTATTAAAAAAGGTGAAGGCTACGCGTTTTATTGCTATAAACCACACGCTATATGGGGAATGGCTGATATAGTGATGTTGACTGAACCTAAGCATGATCCTGCTGCGTACAAAATGATTCAGCCAAGAGACTACGACGGTGCTAATTGGTATGAAAAGTCATACGTAGCCTCTAAAGATGCGTTAAAAAATATTCAAATCGGTTGGGGAACTTCTCTTGAAGCCAAGTCCCCAGCAATTGTTGAGTTTTTTAATAACTTTCAACTAACTTCTGATGATGTGTCATGGCTTGCATATGAAGTATCTGTTAACAAGAGAGATCCTACGGCAGTTGCTAGAGATTGGATGTCTCAAAATGAAGGTACCGTTGACGGATGGCTAGGATTATAATAATTATTTTTTAGTAGAAGATGCGATAATAATTATAATTATTATAACGAGAATACCGGCGACAATAAATATACACGATTTATCCTGCCACCACATTTTATTTTTTAATTGTATGCTAGTTTTTTTAAAACTAACGGAAGATAGATTTAAAGCGGCGGCTTTATCATCTATAGAGTCCAATGTATTTCCACGTTCAATAACTTTTTCACAATTTTTCATAAGTAGCTGTTTAGTTTCATCCACTTCTTTAGTTAATTTATCTATATTATTGTTATTAGTATCTATATTCATTTATATATGTTATTAAATAACAACATATTAATGAATCAATTTTATTTAATAAATATACAAATGAATAATATAGAACTATTTTTTAAAAATTATAGAGTTAACGTATTTATATTAATGTAAACGAATATTATAAAAGAATCCTAATAATTCTTGCGATTTATTCGATAAAATTTCTGTAGGACAATTTCCCGTAAATGCATCAGATAATATTTCATAAGCTCCCCAACTAGGATAATTTATAGATTTATTAAAAGTTTCTAAATTAGATATATCTAATTCATCTGTGTATTTTTTTTCCCATACATTTTCTAGGTATTTTTTTAATTCTTGTAGGAATATAGGAATATCGGTTTTAATCGTTATTCCATTATCTGTTAATGTTTTAATATCTTCGGGTGTCAACAAAATTGTTTCATTTTTTTTCATCATTATTATAATTAAAGTAATATTTAATAAATCAAATTAATTATCTATTTAATTAGATTAATTAAATTAGTATTTAAATAAAATGACATAATTTAATTTCTTTATATAAATATATGGTTACATCGTGTTCACCCAACTCTGTCGATAAAATTTCTTGTTTTAACAATGAAGCACTTATTACAATTGCTAATAATTATAATAAAAAATATCCAGAAAACAAAATAACGATTCCTAACAAATTAGATGGAACAAATAGAGAAGTATTTTGGAAAGAACTAAACAATAAAATAAATAAAATGACGGAGTGTGAAACAGAAGAATGTTGGCTTAAATTAGATTTTATAGACAGCAAACTTCAGGAAAATTTTAAACCAAAATATCCTGACGAATGGCTTAAAAATAAAAATGCGTGGCTGAGCACATATGATATTAATAATGTATTGGAACAATATGAAAAAAACAGTAATTATAAATATATTGGCGCAGTTCCTATAGATTTTGACAAAAAATTATCAATAGGATTATGTGTTGTAAACGAATTATGTAATATTAACATAAAAAGATTATATTTATCCGGAATTAGATATATTGGCGCAGTATTTAATTTAGATCCTCACGATCAGCCAGGAAGTCATTGGGTATCTTTATTTATAAATTTATTTAATGGAGGTATTTATTATTTTGATTCATATGGCAATAAACCACCCCAGGAAGTTAATGAACTTATGGAAAAAGTACGAATAATGGCGAATGATTTATTTAAAAAAAACATAATATCTATGGATAATTTCTCGGATGAGCATGCGATTAAAACGGATTATGAAATTATTAGCGATTATGAAATTAAAATTAACACTGATAGACATATTAATAATAATTTACCTATATTTATAGATAATGTATTAATTCACATCGAAAATATTATACCTATTTCTTCTGGACAAGTTCTTAAATTAAAAGACAAGGTCGAAAAAAACAATGGTGAATTAATTCAATATGCATTTCATAAATTTTTTAATAATATTAGATTTCAGTATGAAGGATCTGAGTGTGGAGTATACTCGATTTATTTTCAGATAGAATTACTAAAAGGTAAACCATTTACAGAAATTATATCAAATATAATAGATGATTCAACAATAAATAAACAAAGAGATATTTATTATAGATCTTAAAATTAAAATTCAGAGTAAAAATAATATATTATAATATAATATAATGAAGAGTTCTTTGGTGATAGGGGTATTAGGTTCTATAATATTAATGAAAACAGATACAAATGGTTCTAAAAGAATAAATAACTCCATAGAGGATAGAGTGATTACACAATCACAAGATTTAGAACAGCAATTAAAGGAGGCGATCGATATAAAAAATCAGCTAGAAATAAATTTGAGTAAGATGACAGTGGACTATAAAATGGAAGTAGAGTATTGGAAGAATGAACTAAATATGTTAAAGCAAAATAATGACTGTCTTTCCCAGTATAACTCCGTTAATGACAGAATTGACACATTACAATCTAATAACGAAAGGTTAAAAACTGATAATGAAAGGTTAAAACAAAGTAAGACTAAAGTAAATAAATCAATAAAACTTTTACAAAATAAACTAAAAACTGAGAATGAAATGTTAAAACATAGGATCGCCGAAATGGTAGAACAAAAAAAAATGTTAGAAATTAAGTTGAATAATTTAATGGGAGAATATAATCTAGAAAGACAAAAATGGAATTATGATACCGACCTACTAATTCAAAAATATGAATGTGATTATGAGTATATTATATTAGAATATCAATATAAAATGTTAGAATCTGAAAATGCATCATTAAAATCTGAAAATGAAATGTTAGAATCTGAAATGTATAATTAAATAATCGAGGTGATAAAACTATTAATAAAAAACAGGAAGCTTATACAATTGTTCATTTCTAAACCTTATCAAATGAAAATATTATATATTGCTTTGGTAAAAGGACAAGGGTATCATTCTTATTGATGATGATTAAAGCCTGCTCAATAGAGAGGAGCTTATACTTGCTTTAGTTTTAAATGTCGCTACCACATAGTTGGCAATAAGTGAGTTTGCTAATCAAGCTAATTCATTCATACTTTGCTTATGATTACGCTTAAATAGATACGTTGTAATAAAAATTATTATTCGGCACACTAAGATTATACAAAATAATCCTTCATTTCACCTTCGTCTAGAAGGTGAAATGAAGAAAGAGTAACCAAAGAATATAATCTAGTACTTAGTGAAAACCACACATTGACTGTTAAAGAGCTTTTTGTTCATAATCTTAATGATAGAATAAATATAGAAAGTTATGATAGAAGGATTGTACTAAGAATATTATACCTATTTCTTCATGTCATGTTCTCAAATTAAAAGGAAAAATTGAGAAAAGATGGTGAATTAATACAATATGCATTTCATAAATTTTTTAATAATATTAGATTTTAGGGAAGGGTATGGGTGTAGCGTATACTCGATTTATTTTCAGATAGAAACACTATATATAAACCATTTACAAAAATTATATCAAATATAGTAGATGACTTAATAAATTAAAATACAGAGTAAAAATAAAATATTACAATATAATATAATGAAGAGTTCTTTAGTAGTAGGAGGGTTAGGGTCTATAATATTAATGAAAACAAACAATATTGGTTCAGATAGAATTAATAACTCTATACAAGATAGAGTTATTACACAAACAGAAGATAACATACAAATATCTAGAGAGGACTATAATAAATTGATAGTGGAGAATGCGCTGCTAAAAATTTCCGAAGAGAAAATAAAAGAGTTAGAATCTGAAAATGAGACATTAAAATCTCAAAAAAACATTAGATTCTGAATTAACCGAAACTAATGAAACTATACGTAAAATAAATACAGCTATTGACAAATTGCGGGGAGCAAGTTAATAATATATTTATTAACAATACAGGCATAATTAAAGAGATTAATGCACAAGTAAATGAAATAGGGAAAAAGCAGGTGAGGTAAAGGTTGGTGTAAAAGATGAAGATGGAAATTTTGTTTCCAATTTCTTCGCATTCGGTAAAAAAAATATTACTACAAATAACATAAAAGGAGATATAAGTGGGACTAGGGAAACTTTAACTACCCTTACTGTAGCTATAGAGGAAAGACAGGGCGAATATTTAGAACAAATAGAACAATTAGTGAAAACAGTGATTCAAATTAGTAACACTTTAGACGCTCCAGTCGTAGGAACGACAATTGGTAGTTTCACTGTTGGTACATCATTAGGTGGGGAAAATGCTGGTTTAGGATTAGCTGCACTTATCATTAGATTATTAAAAGACTAAGATATAAAATTATATTTTCAGTCAATTAAATTTCTATATTAAATATTTTATCTGTAATAAAAAAATAATACTATATAATATAAATGAATTATAAATATATTGTGAATCCAATAACACATAGAAAAGTAAAAACGACAACTAAATTAGGACAACGTATATTAAACAATTATATAATTACTATGAGAGGTGGAGGATTAGATATTATAACTAAACATAAAGATAATTTAAAAGACCTCGCGAATAAACAAGTAAATAAAATAGGAAAAGAAGCAATGAATACATTAAACGAAACTGCAAAAGATACTAAAAAAAAGTTAAAAACATTAGCAGATAAGGAATATTGGACTAACTTAGACAATGAAACTAAGTGCGAATTTTGTGCTAATTTGGGAGAAACCGTGTGTAAAAATATATATTCAGATAAAATAGAAACTATAAAGAATTTAATTCAGGAAGCGGATCAATTAAATAAAATGCAACAGATGCATATTAAAAATGAAAATTTTGAGCGTGCTATAGAGACACGAGATCAGCGGATAAATATTTTAAAAAACGCACACGGTATAAATAATAACATTCCAGGTAATAAGAAGGTTTCTTTACCTGAAATACCAGTTATAGATAATAAAGATTAATATATAATAGAAAATATTTATTATACATTAATCTTTAAAAATATATATATATATATATATATATATATATATATATAAAAAAAAAATATCTATTAGCGACTATTGCGGGAGTTTTATACACATCAGTTATGCAAAAAACTGTAAAATCAAGGTCACTTATTAATAATATAATTCATAATCCAGTTTTAAATGAAAAATCACAGTATCCAAAAACTGAACCCTACATTATAGAAAATCCTGAAATATCAAAAGCTATATTCTCAACATTAAATGGCGACCCTCATTACTATAAAATACAGTCTAAAACAGATTTTGATTTTTATGCAGGTATTCTTGCGGCAAAGATTGGAGAGTGTGCACTAGATAAAAAGTTTTCTTTTCAGGTTCTAGACTCCGATTTCCACGAGATAATTTTGGCCGATGGCGTAAACTTTGAGTGGACACCTTGGTATGAAGAGTTTGGAAAACAGTGGTATTGGAATGGTCCAGAAGCGGGAGAAAAGTTTTCTTCTGATAGAGTGTTTAAAGCAGCAACCTACTATATAAAAGTATTTAATAACACTAATACAGGTCAATATATTTTAGCTGTTGGTGATATCGAAAAGTTTTCGTTTACTGATACTGTGGGATTAATCTTCTCTATGAGAAAAATTAAAGATGAATTTTGGAATCCTAGCCTATGCCCAAGTGGATAGAAATATATTTTAAATATTATACAAAGAATATTTTATATATATATATATATATGAAAATAGTAGTTAAAGGATTATTAGTAGGGTTTATTTCCAAATATATGAATGAGATTTTTATAAAATCTAAATTAAATAATACAGACAAAAATAACAATTTAGAAGTTAAGGAGAAAGATATGTTATCAATAAATAGTAATTATGTATCATACCTAAAAATATTTGATATAGAAGACCTATCGTTCCCATTTAATGCTGATAGTGGTAAATACTGGCAGTACACTAGTGATCAAGTAATGGGCGGGGTATCCGATGGCCAAGTAACACTTGATCAAGATGGGAAACCTATTATGCAAGACTTACAGGCAATGTTAGTACGGCAAACAATGGTGGCCTTATTCAGTTTAGCTCTGGGGTCTCATTTGCAAACTCTGAAAAGGAAGGTAAAAACCTTCAAGGTGTTCGACTCAAGGTAAGAGGCAATGGGGAAACTTACTATATTCACATTCGAACCAATGAAAGCCGGACACCATCAGACTATTATGCTACAACTTTCATAGCGAATGAAGAGTGGCAAATGATTGACCTGCCCTTTAATAAATTCGAACGAAGATGGTCAAAAGACTCAGCCTTGGATCCAAAAAAAATTAGAAGATTTGGTATTGTAGCCTATGGCAAAGATTTCATAGCTGATGTATCGGTCTCAACAATAGAGTTCTACTACTAGAAAAAAAACTTAAATTAGGAAGGTATAAATAATAAGTGTAAAAAATTAATAGATAATAAAAAAATTTGAATAATATTATTATAAATATTTACACAATTAAAAATGGTTTTAAAAGAATACAAGTGTATAGATGGATATAATGAGATCATAGGTAAATTAGGATCTAATTATACAAATTTAGATGAAGATTATAAAGTATATTTGGATGAATTAAAGAATGCTGCGGATGGATTTATAGTATGTAAAGATGAATTAAGTGTATCTGATTTAGAAGAGGCGCAACTAAAACAAATAATAGGGAAAAATGGTTGTTATTTTATAATGACAACTCATAATTATAATCTAGATTTTCTATGGTATAATGGAGAAAGTAAATGTATAGAGTTTTGGGGACCACAAAAAAATATAAATGGAGGGATGGCAGAAATACAACGAAGAATAAATAGATTTAGAAATAAAATTATAGATTAATACAAAATTTTATATCAAGTGTTGACTTCGTATTAAACTGATATATAGATGTGGTTAATGATTTTTAAAAGTTTTAAAGATTACTATAATTATAAGGATACCAATATAAGATATAAATATTTTTTTATTATATAACTAATTTAAATTAGAGTTTAATTATAATTATATATGGATGAAAATTATTATAAACTACTAATAGTATCAGATGAAATATTTAATTTTGATATATATTATATAAATTTAGACGAAAAATAATAAATATATATATATATATGTATATGATAAAAAATAATAAGAAAATCGTAGGCGTGATATTAATTGCTTCTTTATATAAATCGATAAGTAGCAAGCCTCTAAAACCTTATACTGGTGACATAATCCATAATCCATATATTTTACGAAATATGTCAAGTTTACAACAATTCGTTTTTCCCTTTACTAAAGATACCGTCAATGAATGGAGATTTTTCAGTGATCAAGTAATGGGAGGAATATCTGAAGGAAAGGTGTCACTTAATAAAGATGGAGATAAGTTTTTTGTAAAGATCGAGGGGGATGTACGAACCGATAACAATGGTGGCTTTATTCAGTTACGAACATCAACATCACTATTCAATAAATCATTGATGTTCAAACTACTTCATAATTCAGAAAATCGAGGTAAAAAACTTAAAGGAATCCGTCTAAACGTTAAAGGCAATGAAGATATATATCATATTTTTATTCAGACCACTATTTTCTATTGGCTTCCTACTATGTACAAAATTGCTACATTTAAAACAAGCTCAAGCTGGGAAACAGTCGAAATACCTTTTAATGAATTTGAGAATATCACTGATAAAAAAAATACAACTGTCCGTGCGAAAGATATAAAAACACTTGGTATTGTAGCGTATGGACGTGATTTCAAATCAGATTTATCAGTATCATCTTTAGAGTTTTATTACTAAAAAAGTTTTCAGATGGGGGCAGGTAATAAAGATTGTATATAATAAAAGTAATAGACATAATAAATAATGTTTATAGAAAATTAAACCTAAATATTTATAATTTAGGTTTAATTGCTAAAATTTATATTTAATTTTGAAATATACATCTAAGCATAATCGATTTTTATTTTAGTAATGGACAACGGTATTATAATTATAATACCGTTGTCCAATTTAATTAAAAAATATTATATATTTATATTATATATCTAAATGGGAAAAAATAATAAAATAATGGCTGGTCTATTAATCGCGTCTTTATATAAATCGATAGGTTCTAATCTCAAAAAACCTAAATCAGTTAACTATAAAGAAGAAAGGATATTACCAATAGAGTTTTCCTCTACACCAAAAATAATAGATACATATAAAAGTAGTTCTTATTTCACTGGTTCATTAAATGGACATCTTTACGAGTCGTTAATTTCTAGTACTAATTCCGCCGTGAAAAATATTTTATATAGTTCTCGCCCTATGATATACATAGATGGTAGTAACAAAAACACGCACATAAGGACAGAAACATCTACGACTACTTTGGTTCGTCAGTGGACAACTGTACTACCAGGTAATAATTCCTCTTTATACATCGACTTTGAAACACTAGAAGAGCGTGAAGGCTTCATTTATTGGTATTATATGGATTCGTGGAGTAATGGGAGTGCTGTATCTAATGCTCAGGGTGATTGCAATTTAAAGGGATTTAAAGTTAATAAACGTGTTGATTTTTCAATTCCTATGGGAGAGGGCGAAGGTACTGAAAATAATATGGTTAGTTCTTGGGAATACTATGAGCCAAACACTAGTTATGAAATCTTATTAAATTTCATATGTCAAATGTCAAAGCTAAATCCTGAAGAACAAGCAATTCGTATTGAGGCTTTAACAAAAAGAAATGAAGAGTTTGAGAGACGAGGGAATGCGTTTAATAAAGATTCTGCTCTGTTTCTTTTCTCATCTCAAATGAGTACTTTAAAGTCACCCTACATTAAGAGTGTTGAAGCAAATATAAAACAATTTTGGCGCTATGAAGGTGCTGAAGACAGTTGGAGTTGTGATGTGCAAATTAATCAAGCTGATAATGGCGCTGTAGAGAGCGTAAAAATTCTAGGGTGTGCTTTACCTGAAATGTCAAAAAGAAAAGCACAAGAATTTGGGGCGTCCATTAGAAGAGCAGTTTTCAAATCATCGCCTCTTCCACTTCCTATAGATGAGGGAGAATTTGATAGAGAGATTGTATTTAAATTTAATGTTAAATAACTTATATATAATATATATATATTCGAAGACTTTACAATTAAATCATAAAAATAATTAATCTAATAAAGTAGAACAAGAATTCACTATTGTAATCGATAAGTTATAAAAGTATAATGAAATAATACTTTGAGCGAAATAAAGATGGAATAGCGAAGTTTTCACACGGACTACCGAGAGTTTTCAGATGGACACGCGAAATAAAGGTGATAGTAAAAAATTAAAATTAAAATTAAAATAATAGAAATTAAAATAATAATCTAGATATATATTATAATGGCTATAAAAAAAGAAAAATTATATGGTACGTTGGGATTAATAGGATATGGATTATATAGATTTAAAGGAACGAATAATAAAGGAACGAATAATAAAGGAACGAATAATAAAGGAACGAATAATAAAGGAACGAATAATAAAGGAACGAATAATAAAGGAACTAAATCATTAAGTAAAGAAAGTGATAAACAATTATATGAATGTAAATTAAGTGAAATAAAGTTAACAAAAAAAATAGATTTATACAAAACAGAAATATATACACAAACTAATGAACAACGGCTGAAAACATCAACAATAGACGCGCACTCTAGTACAATAAAACTAAAAGATACAATAATACAACAGAAAAATGAAGAAATAAAATTTTTAGAATCTAAATTAAATCATAAAAATACAGAATATAATAAATTAGAACAAGAAATGACTATCGCAATCGAAAAACTTATAAAAGTAGAAGAAATAATAGAATGAAATAATACAATAATACAATCAAATAATAAAGTAGAAGAAATAATAGAATAAAATAATAGAATGAAATAATAGAATGAAATAATAGAATGAAAATAATAGAATGAAAATAATAGAATGAAAATAATAGGTAATTATATTTTTTATATATATATATAAATGATAAAATTAGTAACAGGCATAATAATAGCATTTTTATATAAATCAACAAGTAGAATTAATAAAAATATCTATAAAGAGGAAGTTCCTAAATCTATGTTGTACAAAGAAATAAAGCTAATACTGAATGGGCAAGGTACCCGTGTAAAGTTCTTTATGAAAGTTTATGATACAAGTCTTTATCTAGTCTCTAAAAGTAGTAATGCGGAAGAAATACTTAATAATGATCAGACAATGGCAATTAGTATTGATATAACGTCCACTATGGTCACTTCAGATGCTATGAGGAAGTTGATGTATGAAGGATTAGATAAATCAACAGGAAACAATACTGGCCCTATTACTAAAGAAATAAAACAACTCATATCTACCTTTAACAGTGATGTTACTAAAAATGATTTCTATGAATTTATATATATGCCAGATGCAGGAACAGATGTACTAAAAAATTCGATATATATAGATACAATTGTAGGAATTGAATTCAAAAAAGCTTTCTTCGGAATCTGGCTATCGAGTAATCCAATTCAGAAAGATTTAAAGAAAGCACTACTTGGAGGATAGGTTAATGGTTTAATAGAAATTTATATAAAGTGGTAAAAAAATTTTGATTATTTAGGTTTTTTTGGAAGTAGAAGGACAGAACCATTCTCAATATGCCAACTATAAGAATTCGAACCAACCAGAAACATTCGTCCACCCAGTCATCCCCAAGAATCCAAGCACCTATTGAAATGAAGGTATGGTGTGAAAAGACGCCTAATAGGATTGTGGATGGGGTAAGCCATATTCAGTCCAAATCAACAAAACCACGAGGACGATCACCGAAAGGTAAGGTATGGTGTGAAACAAGTCATCATTGGATTGGAGATGGGTCTTCGTCTTCGCCTTCGTCTTCCCCTTCCCTAACCCCATCCCCATCGGTGGTCGGAAAGCCGCGAGGGCGACCACCAAAGGGTATGGTATGGTGTTTCCGAAGAAATGAATGGATCTCAAAGCCAAAGGTAAAGTTCGTCAAGCGTGTAGGTTCAGATGGAAAGGTAAAGTATGTGATGACATTCAGCAAGCCATCATCAGGAAAGGGTGTGGGAAAGACGCCAGGAAAGACAAAGGACGTGGGTCCAAAGACGTGTTCTACAAAACTAAATAAGTTTATCCACAAACAATTGATGGCAGGGAAAGTAACAGGAGTAGAAGAAGCACTACGAGAAGGTGGGTCATTGGCGTACTTTAATTTCGATGGAATTTGTAGTGCCGCCGAAAATGGTAAGATTGCTATTTTCCAGATGATTTTTGAGAAACTAGATTACACCAGGCTGATAGACAAGGCTCTTGGGATCGATCTATGTGAAACAGCCAAAGAAGAAGGCCACAACACTCTTGCAACTTATCTGCGTAGTAAACTAGAAAATCTACTGGACACAATAGATAATGAGAACCTAGATGGATTGGACAATTACGTCTAATATCCTTCTATATAAAATATAAAATAGAATTATTTTTTCTATCTATATTATAAGGTGGTAAAGAAAAATTTGATTTGTATGGTAGGTTTGAGATGTAAAAGTAACCAATCATGCAAATTTTTGTGAAAACACTAACTGGGAAGACAATTACATTGGATGTGGAGGCAGCCGACACGGTTGAGAACGTAAAGGCCAAGATCCAGGACAAGGAAGGCATTCCACCAGACCAACAGAGACTGATCTTTGCTGGGAAGCAGCTGGAAGATGGACGAACTCTGTCCGACTACAACATCCAGAAGGAATCCACTCTCCATCTGGTTCTGCGTCTTCGTGGTGGGATGCAAGTGTTTGTGAAGACGCTCACCGGGAAGACCATCACTCTCGAGGTGGAACCAGGTGATAGCATT
>Ga0206123_10002820_pt1 | contig 14812 bp, 11 predicted proteins | sample Helgoland_Spring_2_FD_160086 | JGI IMG/M metagenome (GOLD analysis project Ga0206123, IMG submission 160086) | Pelagic subsurface seawater microbial communities from Kabeltonne, Helgoland, North Sea - Helgoland_Spring_Bloom_20160316_1 | ecosystem: Environmental > Aquatic > Marine > Epipelagic ...
GCACTGGCAAAGGGGGTTGGCTCGATTGAAAATGATGAGAATGTGCAAGAACTGATTCAGAGCTTTGATGGCACCCTGGTAAAAGAAAGTATCGTGGCCAAAGCGCAAAAAAACCTATAGCGTCCGATTTTCAAAGGGCAAAACAAGACTGGTGTCTGCTACAACGAGCAGACAGGAGAGCACAATGAGTATGAAAGGTGGTTTGGGCGATATCATGAAACAGGCCCAGCAGATGCAGGAAAAAATGCAATCCATGCAGGAAGAGAACGCCAACAGAGAGGTGACTGGCCAGTCTGGTGGTGGCTTGCTTGAGGTCACAATGACGGGGCGGCACGATGTGAAAAGTGTCAAGATTGATGACAGCCTGATGACTGAGGATAAACAAATACTCGAAGACCTGATTGCCGCTGCGGTAAACGATGCAGTGCGTAAGATTGAAAATGCCCAGAAGGAAAGTATGTCGGATCTGACCGCTGGTATGCCCTTGCCACCGGGCTTTAAATTTCCGTTTTCCTAGGTCACGAAATTGAAACAGGAATCAATGATAGATCAGTTGATTGAGGCGTTCCGGTGTTTGCCCGGGGTTGGCCCCAAAACGGCACAGCGAATGGTTTATCATTTGTTACAACGTGATCCGGATGGCGGCCGAAAACTGGCCATGCAATTGACGTCTACCCTCGACAAGGTTTCACGGTGCAGTGTTTGCCGTAACCTGACTGAACTCGAAATTTGTGAACTTTGTACTCACCCGTCACGTGATCCTAATTTACTGTGCATTGTCGAGAGTCCGGCTGATGTCATTGCGCTTGAAATGACAGGTGGCTACAGGGGGCGTTATTTTGTGTTGATGGGAACGCTGTCACCACTTGATGGGGTTGGACCCGCAGAACTTGGGTTGGACCTGTTAAAAAACCGCTGCACTGAAGAAATTACCGAAGTCATTCTCGCAATTGGTTCCACCGTTGAGGGAGAGGCTACCTGCCACTATATCAGTGAGACTTTAAGGCCCATTGGGGTGACGGTCAGTCGTCTAGCCCAGGGGATTCCCTTTGGTGGTGACCTTGAATTTATGGATGGTGGCACCCTGGTTCATGCCATCGAAGGACGAAAACAACTTATATGACAGTAGAATTTACCCAGATAGGGTCTTTTGATGAATTGACCCAACTAGTCACAAGACTCAAGGCGACCGATGTTATTTCCATCGATACGGAGTTCGCAAGATTCAACACCTATTATCCCATTGTTGGTCTGATTCAGATCTACGATGGCGATACCTGTTACATTATCGATCCACTACAGGTGACAAACCTGAAGCCGCTGGCAGAATTGCTTGAGGATGTGAGTGTGCTCAAAGTGTTCCACGCGTGCTCCGAGGACATTGAGGTCTTCCAGCACGGACTTGGGGTTGTTCCAACACCTGTTTTTGATACCCAGACTGCCGCCGCAATCCTCGGCACAGGTTTTTCATTAAGTTACCAAAAGCTGGTACTGGAGTATTTGGAGCTGGAAATTTCAAAGGATGAAACCCGGTCCGATTGGCTGCAAAGACCGCTCACTCAATCCCAACTCGACTATGCTGCCCTCGATGTGATTCATTTGCTTGAGGTTTATCACCGTCAAATTGCATTATTGGAAGGCCGTAATCGACTACCCTGGGTCATCGAAGAATGCAGGAATATTGGGAAAGATCTTGCTACAACCATTCCTCCTGACAGGTATTTTCTAAAGGTGCGCGGGGCCGGAAAGCTTGATCGGCAATCTCTGGGTGTTGTGCAGGCGTTATGCGCCTGGCGTGAAAGTACAGCACGAGAGTTGGATGTGCCGCGGAATCGGGTCGTCGACGAAAAGTCCCTGTTAGCGCTTGCCAATCGTCGTCCGACCAGCCAGGAAGAATGCCAGCGAATTAGTGAATTAAGTCCAAAACAGTTGCGAAAATATAGTACCACCATTGTCGAGGTGATTGAGATTGCCATGGCTAGCCCCGCAGATGTGGGTGATGAATTTGAAGCATTACAAAAAACACCGATCGACAAGAAATATCTCAAGTCTTTAAGAGCAAAGGTTGATGATATTTCTGAACAGTTGACTATCTCTCCCGAAATACTGGCAAAAAAACGACACCTGGAGTTTATTCTTCGCTCGACGGACAAAGACGGCAGCCTCCAGTTGCCTGAAGACTTGCAAGGTTGGAGGAAGCATGTGATTGGTGATGAGTTGCTATCTGTCGTTACCGAATTAGCAGGGCGATCATGATTCTATGTGATGTTTACCGAAGCAGTAAAAAGCCCGGTATCTACTTATATGTGAGAAAAGATGAAGGCCTGGCCCGGGTGCCGGAGGAGTTGATGTTGACATTTGGTACACCGAAACACGCACTGTCGTTTAAGCTGACGGCAGAACGTAAGCTGGCAAAAGAAGATGCCAGCAAGGTGATCGAAAATCTGCAGGAGCAAGGCTATCATCTGCAGTTGCCACCGACGTTCCAAAATACCGGCAACAACTGGCGGGCAAACCATGGCAAGTAAAAATCCAGCGAGTCTGAATTAATGGAACGATATTGGGAAACAAAAACACTGTTTGAGATGAACGAGACCGAGTGGGAGTCGCTTTGTGACGGTTGTGCAAGATGTTGTCTACACAAGCTTGAGGACATCGACACAGACGAAGTTCATTACACCTCGATTGTCTGTCGATACCTTGATCTGGACACTTGCAAGTGTGGTGATTACAAAGCCAGAAATCGCAATGTTCCTGATTGTGTTTTATTAACAACAGATCGAGTGGCTGAGTTTCAGTGGCTGCCAAATACCTGTGCCTACCGGGTCCTCTCTGAAGGCAGAAAACTTGCGGATTGGCATCCCTTGAATTCAGGCTCTCGCCAATCGGTACACGATGCGGGTATATCGGTCAAAGACAAAACAGTCAGCGAGTTACATGTGCCAGAGGATTCCCATGAAGATTACATCATTGATTGGGTTGAGATGGACTAATGGCTACTAACGACCCTACAAGTTTTGAGTACCTGCTTGCGTGGACGGTTTATGTGTTGTCCGGGATTGGTTGCGCCTTTGTCTGGTGGAAGCTGACATCTGGCATTCGAAACAGGGGTTGGCAGGATCTGTGCCGGGGTCTGGTTCTGGTGTTGATATTCACTCCCTGGTATACCGGCGAAGATATCCGTATCTATGCACCGGCATTTTTGATTTTGTTGATGGACCTCTTGCTGGAAGGGGCAAAAAGTGGTTTTCACGGTGGCGTCGCGCTGTTGTTTTCCTCCTTTTTTATGCTCCTTGTGCTGGCTATTCGACTCTATTTTTACCGACGTCCTCAACAAATATAGTCCTTCCTTCAGGTTAAGCAAAATCGGGCTAACCACTGCCTGTTTAGCCAGGTAAATATCTATTCAAAGCAAATTCTGGTTCCCAATCTATACTTGGTAAATACTTCTGGGTAAAAATTGGATCCCGTTCATGTTGAAGCGCGCATTTATTGTCGGCAGTGCACTGTTGTTCTCATTTCTGGCCAGTGCAGCGGATGATGTCAGATTGATCATCGATATCTCCGGTAGCATGAAACAGAATGATCCGGACAATCTTAGAATTCCTGCTGTCAATTTATTGATCAAGCTTGCACCTGCAGGCTCAAATGGTGGTGTCTGGACTTTTGGTCAGGACGTGAACATGTTGGTACCCCACGGCGAGGTCACAACAAGCTGGCGGCAAGACGCGATTGATAAAACGGCTCAAATTAATTCTTCCGGTTTATTCACAAATATTGGTGCGGCACTTGAAGAAGTGATTCTGGATTACCCGGCAGGGGACGCGGCAATTTTGTTGACTGATGGTGTTGTCGATATTAGCAAAGACCCGGCGGTTAACAACCGGGAACGCAAACGTATCCTTGATCAAATATTGCCGCGACTTATCGACAAGGGAGTCATTGTTCACAGTGTTGCTTTATCCAACAACACAGATGAGGCGCTGCTTAACGAATTGTCAAAATCAACCGGTGGAATGTTCGAAGTGGCAAGGTCATCCGCGGATTTGATGACCATATTTTTGAAGATGTTTGATGATGCAGTGCCACAGGATCAGATACCGCTCACTGGTAACGAGTTCCTGGTCGATAAATCTGTCCAGGAATTTACCCTGCGGGTTTTCAAGCAGCCAGAGGAACCGCCTGTCCAGCTACGGTCGCCGGACGATCAATATCATATCGCGGCAAAACACCCCGGTTACATCAGTTGGTATAGCGATGTGGGATATGACCTGATTACCGTGAGCGAACCGACCCCCGGAAGCTGGAAACTGTTTGCCGAGACCGATGATCAGAACCGGGTGACGGTCTTGAGTGATCTGCGGTTGGAAGTGACCAATCTTGAAAACACAATCTACCCGGGCCAGATACCTGAGTTTAATGTCAGCTTTCAGCAGGAAGGTCGGCGGGTCATCAATCGAAAATTTCTCGCCTTGATGGATGTGCAACTCATTCTAACGGCGCCGGATGGGGTGAAGCGGGGCACCCGGCTTTCTGAATTCCATTCAGGGTTATTTGGTGCGCCACTTAAATTGTTTGATCAAACAGGCAAGTACCAGCTAAAAGTAAGCGTCGACGGCAAAAGCTTTAAACGAGAGGTTGTGCAGGAAATTGAATATCAGCACCCGGTGACGATTCGGGTAGATCAATCAACCAGAAGTCTGATGGTTGTGCCAGTGATCAAGAGTTTACTCAAGGATGATCTCAGTATTATCGCAAGTCTGGGTTCAGCGTCACTACCCACCCGTTTGCTGCCAATGATCGCGGACAAACAGGGTTTCTGGGCGGCTTCCCTTGAGTCTTTTGCCGATGGGACCTATGCATTGAATTTGAATGTGTCGGGCGTCACCGGCAGGGGACAAACGATAGATTTTAAGATAGAGGGTGACGTTGTTGAACTCAAACCCCGGGTCAGTCCGGATACTATGTCACCTGGCACTGATAGTTCCGGGACTGGGGCGGTGACTGAATTAGCCGAAGCAACCCAGGACAAAATGGCCACGGAGCCAGTGCCATCCAATCCTGAAGATTCAGATTCAGTGATGTCTTATCTCAAGGGAATCGTTTCAAATTCATATTTTGTCTATGGGATGGTAGCCCTGGTCAATTTGTTGGCACTCACTCTGGGTTTCCTGATTTTTCAGCGTAGGAATAAAGTCTCGATTGATGATCCCGAATTGGCGGCTTTGTTGTCTAGCGGAGCAGAAGACACTGAAGTGCTGGAAACAACCGTGGTGTTAGAGGATGCTGCGGTCGCTGAAGTTGAAGCTGACGACCCGGTGGTTGAGACCAGGGATGGGATATCAGATATTGTCGATGGCTGGACTGCGATTGAGGAGGATCAGACACCGGGTTCCGCTGAGGTCGAGACGCCTGATGCACCCGGGCAGCAGCAACTTGTAGCGCAGGAACGGGCGGAAGAAGAGGCGGAAATAGCAAAAATTCTGGCGGAAGACAGCGTAACCCCGCAGGACAAAATCAGTGAACAAACCCCTGAAACCACAGGAAACGAGGAATTGGACCTTGATCTTGAGCTGGATGTTAATTCGATTGCTTCAAATGATGCCTCCAGTGATACATCAGGTGAGACGTCCTATGACAAAAGCCTCGATCTGGCGGCGCCGACAGACGCAGAACTGGATATTGCGTCAGAAGCACCCGTGGATGCAGCTTCGGTTGAGGATGCTGATGCAAATCCGGACCTGGACCTTGCTGAAGGTCTTGACGGGAATCTTGACGAGAGCCTTGATAAGAGCCCTGAGAAGAGCCTGGAAAAGAGCGCAGATGAGAGCCTAAATGCGCAGCTGGATGATGGCGCTGGCAAGCGTGAGGGCGATAATCCCGATGAAGAACTGGCAAAAACCCTTGAGATTAGCCTCGAAGGGGCGTCAGGGGAGACATCGGAGGATGAGCCAGAAATAGTGCCTGGGGCAAAGCTGGAGGTGCAGCAGGAAGAAGCGGGAAAACGCCCGGAAGCATAGGGTGGACGGCTCGATTATCACAATTCTCACCAATGGGCCTTCATCAGGCCCATGAATAAGTGAGCCTTTCCGGTTAAACTGGCTCAATTCAGCGCGACAGAAATTCCTTCAGCTCTTGATTACTCAAGTGGGTCAAATTACAGTAGACACTCGATATCCGCTTTTTAGTTGGATGAATCCGTTTCAGTTCATTTTCTTGGTTTAAAAAATATGAAATTTTCCAGTACTGCCACTTACATTGCGACAGATGAATTACAAATGGCTGTTAACGCAGCAGTTCAACTCGAAAGACCTCTCCTGATAAAAGGCGAGCCTGGCACGGGTAAAACCATGCTGGCTGAGGAAATTGCCAATTCGCTTGGCATGGAATTAATCTCCTGGCACGTGAAGTCCACCACCCGGGCACAGCAGGGACTCTATGAATACGATGCGGTCTCGCGCCTGCGTGATTCACAGCTTGGTGATGAGCGGGTTCATGACATTAACAACTACATTGCAAAAGGGAAGCTGTGGGAGGCGTTTGACGCTGACAAGAAGGTTGTCCTTTTTATTGATGAGATAGACAAGGCGGATATTGAGTTTCCAAACGATCTCCTGCTTGAACTCGATAAAATGGAATTTCATGTCTATGAAACCGGTGAGTCCGTTGTGGCAAAAAATCGACCGGTAATTCTCATTACCAGTAACAATGAAAAGGAACTGCCAGACGCATTTCTACGTCGCTGCTTCTTTCACTACATCCAGTTTCCTGACCGGGAAACCATGCAGCAGATTGTTGATGTTCATTATCCGAAGATCAAACAGGATCTGGTAAAAGAAGCGATGGAAATATTCTTTGATGTCAGGAAAGTGCCTGGCCTGAAGAAAAAGCCCTCAACCTCCGAATTAATTGATTGGTTGAAATTGCTGATGGCTGATGATATTCCTGAAGAAATTTTACGTAACCGCGATACTTCCAAGGCCATTCCGCCGCTTTACGGCGCCCTGGTCAAAAATGAGCAGGATGTACAATTGCTTGAACGATTGGCGTTTATGAACCGTCGTCAGAGTAGCGGTGGTGGTAGCGGCGGCTCTTAAGCGCCGTTCAGGATCAGAGTTTCAGATCACCGGGTGAGTCATCACCCGTGTGTGGATAGGTACTATCGTGTATCGAGGTTTGCAGGTACATGATCAACAATATATTTAGATAGGTTAGCTAAAAATGCTCATCAATTTTTTTATGGCACTCCGGAATGCTCGTATTCCGGTATCCATCACCGAACTATTGCATTTGCTTGAGGTGCTGAAGAAAGGGCTGGTCTATGCAGATGTTGATGAATTCTATTACTTGAGCCGAATGGCACTGGTAAAGGACGAGCGACACTACGACAAATTTGACCGTGCCTTCAGCGAATATTTTAAAGGTCTTGAAGATCTGGCGAGTATGATTGCTTCGATGATTCCCGATGAATATCTGCGTCGAGAGTTTGAGAAATCCCTGAGCCCGGAAGAACTTGCCAAAATTAAGTCCCTGGGTGGGCTGGAAAAGCTGATTGAGGAATTTAAGCGTCAGGTTGAAGAAGCAGCCAAAGGCGAAGGCAAAGAAAAGGATAAGGAAGGCAAGGGTGAAAACGGTCGTGGTGAAGAAGGTAATGACCGTAAAGGCAAGAAAAAGCGCGGTAAACGCCGGTGGGACAAGCGTGACTACAAAGCCTACGATGACAATGTTGAATTAGGGACTCGCGGGATGAAAATCTCCCTGCGAAGACTTCGAAAGCTTGCCAGAACCGGGGCAGACGAAGAATTTGATATTGATAACACCATCAAAAAGACCGCAAGAAACGGTGGTTTGCTTGATATTATCATGCGTCCGGAACGCCGTAATACTGTGAAGGTACTGTTGCTGCTAGACAGTGGCGGGTCAATGGATGCCCATGTCAAAGTCTGTGAAGAGTTGTTTTCAGCGGCACGTTCAGAATTCAAACACCTTGAAACCTACTATTTCCACAACTTCATCTACGAAGGGCTATGGAAAGCACACAATCGTCGTATGAATGAGCGTATTGACACCTGGGATATCCTGCACAAATACACACATGACTATAAGGTGATTTTTGTCGGGGATGCATCAATGGCTCCCTATGAAATTACTCACTCCGGTGGCAGCGTGGAGCACTGGAATGAAGAAGCGGGTGCGCTCTGGATGCAACGAGTGCTTGATACCTTCGACAAAACCATCTGGATTAATCCAACGCCGCTCGATACCTGGGAATATTCCAGTTCAGTTGCCCTGACCAAGAAACTGGTTGAAGACCAGATGTACCCGCTGACAATCAGGGGTATTGAAAATGGTATGAACTACCTTTCAAAATAATCCATATCTCACCGTTTTGAATCAACCGTGGAAGTGCTTTACTTCCCACGGTTGATTTTTGGTGCCTGCATTTTACAACGATGGGTTTGCCTCGTTTGTTTCTACGAACCCCCTGACCACTGCTGCATAGACATGTAACTTGAACCTCAGTTATGCTGCCCCTGCGACAAAAATAACAAGTTGAAGATGTCGCTGCCTGTCTGATTTTGTTCAGGCAAGTCAGTTGGTCGCATCTATTATAAAAGGGGAAGTTTTTATGCAGTCCGTGATGATTATCGCGCTCGGTTTGGCCGGAATGACATTGGGTTGGTTTGTCTATTCAAAGTTTATTGCCGTCAAGATCTACCAGTTGGATCCAAATTTTGTGACGCCTGCCCATGAGTTCGAGGACGGTATTGATTATGTGCCGACTAATAAGTTTGTGCTCTGGGGACACCATTTCACCTCAGTTGCGGGTGCCGCGCCAATTGTTGGTCCCGCAATCGCCGTTTACTGGGGCTGGGTGCCTGCTGTCCTCTGGGTGACAATTGGGACGATCTTTTTCGCCGGCGTTCATGACTTTGGCGCAATTTGGGCGAGCGCCAGACACAAAGGCAAATCGATTGGTGCTCTGTCGGAAGATGTCATCGGCAAGCGTACCCGCGCATTATTTATGATTGTTATTTTCCTGGTACTGCTGATGGTCAATGCGGTATTTGGCGTTGTTATTGCCAACGCATTTGTCAACACCCCTAATGCAGTGTTTCCCGCCTGGTCCGCGATTGTGGTTGCCCTGATAATTGGCCAACTCCTGCATCGTAACTTTAACCTGACAATGCTGTCGGTGGTTGGCGTAGCAGCGCTTTATGGATCCATATTTGTCGGTAGTGAATTGCCAATTGAGCTACCGGAACAGATTATGGGTCTGGGTGCAAAAGGTAGCTGGATTGTTATTTTGTTTATCTACGCGGCGATCGCCTCCATGTTGCCGGTCTGGGCTCTGCTCCAGCCCCGTGATTTCATTAATGGGTTGCAGCTATTTGTCGGACTGATTCTACTCTATGGTGCGGTACTACTCTCTTTGCCCGATATCTCAGCACCAGCTTTCAATTCGGCGATGACACTCGATGCGCCTTCATTGGTACCCTTACTCTTTGTAACTATCGCCTGTGGGGCGATTTCAGGATTTCATGGCATAGTGGCATCCGGTACAACCTCCAAACAATTGGACAAAGAACCTGATGCCCGGTTTGTGGGTTATCTGGGTTCGGTTGGGGAGGGTACCCTCGCGCTTATCACTATCGTTGCGGTGTCCAGTGCTGCACTTGCGGCATCACCGGAACAGTGGCATGAAATTTACGACAAATACGGCAGTGCTGGTGCAGGCACCTTCATTCAGGGTGGTGCCCAGATGATTACCAATGGCTGGGGACTTCCGCTCGGTATTTCAACCACCTTGCTGGCGACGATGGTTGTCTTGTTTGCGGGGACTACCATGGATTCGGGGGTCCGATTGCAGCGCTACATCATTCAGGAGTGGGGTGACATATACGGAATTCCCCTGTTTAAGAATGGCATATTGGCAACTTTAATTGCCGTTGCCTGCTGTTTGTTACTGGCGTTCGGCGTTGGTGGTGCCTCCGGTGCTGGTGGGCTGGCGATTTGGCCACTTTTCGGTTCGACTAATCAGATTCTTGCTGCGATGACGCTGCTCGTTATTAGCGTAATGCTGATTAAGTTAGGTCGGCCAGCGCGTTACACATTGATTCCGATGGCTTTTGTTCTTTTGACTTCGGCATGGGCCGCCGTACTAAAGCTGATTGAATTCTACGAGGCAGGCAATTGGTTACTGGTTGTGATCGATGTTGTTGTCCTTGTGACAAGTCTGATGGTTGCACTTGAAGCGTTGTCTGTAATCACTAAGTTTAGAAGGGAGTCCCACCCCACGCCGAATTAACCTTGAGTCTTGTGGGGGCACTGTTGCCCGACTAAATTGAAGTTTAGGTTTTCAATATGCGGAATATTGCGGTAACCTAGCGCTGTCGCTATTTCTACTGCTCGGAGGGGAGCGCATAGCGTCAAAAAAATACTAAATTTTCTAGGGGAAATAGAATATGAGCAAACAGCCATATATAACAAAACTGGCTCAGCTCTCTTTGTTAGCTACACTCACTCCTGTCACTAGTCCACTTGTCTTTGCTGAAGAAGCAATGGAAGAGGTTGTAATCACCGGTTCACGTGTACCCGGTAGAACTGCAACCGACTCAGTGGTTCCTGTTGATGTGATTAGTGGTGAGGACTTTGAGAGTATCGGGGGAGGGGACATGGATGACATGTTGAGAAACCTTCTTCCTTCTTACAACGTAACCCGGCAGCCGATCAGCGATGCTGCCACGATCGTGAGACCAGCGAATCTGCGCGGACTTCCACCAGATAATACCCTGGTTCTGATCAACGGCAAACGCCGTCATAGAGCATCTGTTATTGCGGAACTGGGCGGCTCACTGTCTGCTGGTTCCCAGGGACCGGATGTTTCTGTTATTCCTGCCATTGCTCTCCAACGCGTTGAAGTTCTTCGTGATGGTGCAGCGGCACAATATGGCTCTGATGCTATCGCCGGTGTACTGAACTTTCAGCTTAAAGAAAATGCCGAAGGCATGAGCTTTGAGGCCAGAACTGGCGCGTACTTTGAAGGTGACGGGGATTCAAGCCAATTGGCCGCTAATGTAGGGCTGCCTCTGGGTGACCGTGGTTTTGCCAGTTTTTCTGCGCAGTGGAAACAGGCAGATGCGACAAGCAGAAGCACCCAGCGTACCGATGCTGCTGGACTGATTGCTACAGGCTTAACATCAGTTGCAAATCCAGCACAGGTCTGGGGCGCACCTGAAGTTGACAACGATTATGCGATGTTTGTTAACTGGGGTATCGACTTGACCGATACACAGGAACTCTATGGTTTCGCCAACTACGCAGAACGCGATGTGCTAGGTGGTTTCTTCTTCAGAAATCCAAATGCTCGAAGCAATGTGTTTACTGGTAGTGACCTCGCTGGCAATACAATCCGTGCGATCATGGATACTAATCTCACCGGCCAGACAGGCCAGACTTCAAATTGTCCTGTGGTGGCATCTCCCGGTGGTAGTACTTACGACGGATTTGTTTCCAGCAGTCTACCCGCCAACTGTAAAGTTGCTAACGAGATCTATCCAGGTGGTTACACACCTGCATTTGGTGGTGGCGTGCAAGATGCCAGCATACTCGTTGGTTTGCGTGGTTTGATGGACAATGGGTTGGGCTATGATATTAGCTACTATCTCGGTAAGAACGAGAGTAACTACCAGATTAGCAATACCTGGAATCCCTCACTTGGTATTACAAGCAAAACTTCTTTTGATCTGGGACGTTATGTTCAGCAAGATCATAGCCTGAACTTTGATTTCAACTATCCTATTGCGGTGGAAGCATTTGCTTCTGATCTTAATATTGCATTCGGTGGTGAATATCGGGTGGAAGAGTTTGAGATTGTGACCGGAGAAGTTGATTCCTGGGATGCAGGTGATTTCGCTTTTCAAAATTCGAACTTCCATGCAGACGGCGTAACGCCTCTTGTGCCTATGAGTATTGGCGCACACGGTTTTGCCGGGTTTAGCCCGAATCAGGCTGGCGCTTTCGCGAGAGCGAACTATGCATTCTACGTTGATATGGAAGCAGATATAACTGATCAGTGGCTGGTTGCTCTTGCTGGACGTTTTGAAGACTTTGATGACTTTGGAACTACCTCAAACTACAAGCTAGCAACCCGATTTAATGTCACTGATGATGTCTCACTTCGAGGTTCATACAGTACTGGTTTCAGGGCTCCAACACCCGGTCAGTCTAATGTAACCAAGGTATCAACGATTACAGTTGATGGTGTGCTTCAACAGCGCGGCCAGATTCCACCAACTAACCCAATTGCACAATTTTTGGGTGCGGAACCTTTGAAACCTGAAGATGCAACCAACTTTACGTTGGGTGTTGCCTGGAATGTTACCCAGGACCTGACTGTGACCGCTGACTACTTCTCTATTGAGTTGAAAGACAGAATAGCGCAGACAGGTACTATCGATATCTCCGGTCAGCCAGTACCGACTGGTGTAGGCTGTACAGCACTATCTACTAACCTCGCAGAATGTTTGCAGGAATTAGGTGTGCCCGGTGCATCAGACCTCTCGAGTGTATCTTTCTTTACCAACGATTTCCGTACAACAACAACTGGTGTAGATTTGGTTGCAACCTACTTCATGGATTGGGATAACGCAGGTACAACATCATTCTCAGCAGCATGGAACCGCACGGAAACTGAAGTTGATGATGCAGGTAGCGAGGTTTCACGTGACCGTGTTGCCGAGCTTGAAAACTACAATCCTGAAAATCGTGGCATTTTCTCAGCAACCCATAATATGGGTGCGTTGAGACTCATGATTCGCGCAAGCTACTATGACGAATGGGTTGATGGTAACTACAGTGGTGATCCAGTCGCAGCTGCAGCAGGAGCTGCTGGAAATGCTTACGCACTTGATTGCCAGGTAAATCGTGATCACTGCTATGGTGATCAGTGGATACTTGACTTTGAAGCTGGTTATACATTCAACGAGAGGTACTCGGTCATTGTTGGTGCTAACAATTTCACCGATGAAGCCGGTGAAGTTGAAATGGGTAATCTGGATGGAACAGTGGGTTCGGGTAACACTTACCCAACTGGTTCACCTTTTGGCTCAGATGGTGGCTACTACTACGTTCGATTCCGAGCTAACTTTGAGTAACATATAATGTAAGTTCGATTAAAAACCCCGGTTCTCCGGGGTTTTTTTTACCCCGGATTTTCTGGACATCCATTAATTTCCGAATCTGGACATTCGCGACTTGTCCATTTCAGACATCCAGTATACGTAAAACCCTGGATATTCTTTTGTATCCGGTTTTTGTCAAACATCTAGTCCTGTTAACGCCTGTCTTCCATATTTAGCTATGCAGTGATAAATCACCTCTCTCATCTTGTGGTGCTAGTGAACTTGATAGCTCTGATCATTGGCATGCGGAGGTCACTGATTTTTACAAGCCTTCGACTTGTTCTGATCAGGATTTTGACAGACTTGTGGCGCGCCTTATTGAGTTTGTTTTAAGCGAGGAGCGTGTTCACTCCGCACCGGTTAAACTTTGTTCCCTTTAGTGGTTCCAGAGGTTCGTTAAAAAAGCCATGAACCCATCGCAAGAGCGGCTAACAGGACAAGTAAATGCACTTCCTGTGTGGAATGGCAGCGCAGATAGAAAACAGTTCATTTATCTTCATAAATAGGCATTTTCGAACACTGAATGGGGTTGATGCGCACCCGGGATCGATTGATGGTCACGCAATTTGTCATTGCGTTATCCTGAGATAGCTGTAGATATTTATCTGAATGCTCTAAAAGGTGTGTTGCTTTACCAAAAGTGGTTGTCCAAATTGTGCGTGGACGTCCAGATTTGGGGCGCTCGAAAGCGCCCATTTTGTCGGCTACTTGAATAGATCAAATAGATGGCTGTACTTGAGGATAAACTCTTTGCGGGGTTTGGCAATGCCAAGCAATCGGCCATCATCCACTTCGTTGTAAACGATATAGAGTCCTGTGTCTCCGGTGACCAGCCAGGAGAATCTGAGGTTTGTTGCAACCAGGTCCTCTCGCTTATCGTATTGCACCAATGCCTGCAGTGCCATTTTCGGGGTAAACGAATAAGTTAGTCTGAGCTGGGCAACGTCTACGGTGAACTCCTTGCCGGGCCCGAGATTAACATTGTTGTGATTCCATGCGAGTTCCGATGTGAACTTGTCCCCGACCCTGTATTTGATCGAGGGCTCAGCAGAGAATCGCTCCCCTCCAAACAGGCCACCATCCTTGAATTCAACACTTAAACTCAGTGGCGCGCTCTGGTTCGTCATCACAACCAGGGCAACTTCTTTATCGTCATACTCGCCTGCATCCACGGTGACACCACTGACGATATTGAACGGGGTCTGCACACCTTCATGGAAGAAGTTCATACCGGTGTGAACCTCATAACCATTACGCCATTCCCAGTGGTTATCAGCATGAATAAAGCTGGTGGTGTGATAGCCATCAAACTTTCGGTAGGTGCGGTATACAAGATGAGGTCTGAGTTCATGTAGCCCCCAGAGATCTTTTGGTCGATAACGCCGAAGCGTAAATATTTCAAGATGGCGATAATCCCGGCGTCTTAGAAAACCAACCTCTGGATTAAAATCTTCACCCACCTCGGTATAGTTAATCCGGTTAGTCCACTTATCCGAGTTATAAACCCCGTGAACCCTGAATGAATGATCTTTGCCTGTTCTACCGGGCGTTTTTGTCTTTGCCAGAAATCCGGAGATGTTCCCGTTAGCACCAATTCCGATTCGGCCGTCGATTGCGTAGGCGCGGTT
>Ga0206123_10002834_pt1 | contig 14732 bp, 12 predicted proteins | sample Helgoland_Spring_2_FD_160086 | JGI IMG/M metagenome (GOLD analysis project Ga0206123, IMG submission 160086) | Pelagic subsurface seawater microbial communities from Kabeltonne, Helgoland, North Sea - Helgoland_Spring_Bloom_20160316_1 | ecosystem: Environmental > Aquatic > Marine > Epipelagic ...
GCCAATTCTTTTAAGTGCTGCGTCGGGTAAAAAAGATAAGGAATTTGAACATCATCAGGTTTTTTCTCTTTTCCCATCCGGATTAAAGTTTGAAATGCGGCATTTTTTGAGAAACAGGCTAACCGACAAGAGAATATCAGAATGTTTATTAGCAATTTTCTCCGTGTTGATTTTTCCAATGTATGTTTTGGAAAAAATATTTATAAGATTCGACAGCCAATGGTCTTGGTGCTTCTCCGCTTATTTAAGAGGTAGTAGAATTATGAGAAAGAAATCAATCGACGCCATTTATGTACATGGTGGAGCAAGTTCAGCTTTTATTGCGGCCTATTGGTTGTCAAAAAAGTTTAAAACCCTGTGGATTGCTGAATGTTATGATCCATTGATTCACGACTCATGGAATCGCTCTCGATCAGCATACCGTTGGAATGCAATGGTCGAAGGAATTATCTGCAAGCACGCTCATCTTGCTATCTGGTACACCGAAGGAGCTCTTAATCAAGCGAGAAGTAGAAATTGCGCACTGGGGGAGCGGGGGGTAGTTGTTAGACCTGGAATGTCAGAGCCCCTACTTTCAGGAGTAAATTATATTCGTGGCCCCAAAATTCGTTTTTGTTACTTCGGAGGGCTTACCAATGAAAGGTCACTAATGACTTTTCTAAAGCCATTGGTTGAAATCTTAAAGGTTAAACCTGAGCTAAAAAATAAAATAGAAGTTCACACTTACGGAGGTAACTTAGACGAAAAAACCAATGGTTTTTTGAATAAACATGAACAACTAAAGACGCTACTTAAAACTCATGGGAGACTAGGATATGATCAAACAACAGGGAAAAGTGGTAGGCAAAGAGTTAATGAAGAGATGAAAAAGGCCGATTTCCTGATCCTGCTTCATGGAGTTGGTCAGATATGCGAGCTATACATACCGTCAAAAGCTTATGAGTATTTATGGGCGAAAAGGCCGATTTTCATTTTAACGCCCTGCCCAAATGTATGGAATGAGTTAATAGATGAAAGCCTTCACTTTATTGTGAACCAAAACGGGCCCAAGGTAATTGGTAATTACATTCTTGATGCAATTCAAAGCTGGGAGTTGGATAATAGCATTAACCTTAAAAATCAAAAAACTTATTCTTCTCAAGATGCAGTAACGCAAATCGTTGAACTCTCTGAGTTGACGGTTAAGAAATGAGTAATGTTTCTCCCTGAATGAATATCTGCAAAGTGGTAAAATATTATATATTAAATGAAAAAACTAGAAAAAGATAATAACTTGGACGAAAACAGAGACATGTATCTCGATCTACTAAAGCAATGCTTGACTTTTTCATTGTGGCCCGAACCTTCTGTGCCTGCTTCAGCACATTTAAGAGATTATTCAAAAGATAATTTCAAACGAAAAATTAATCTATTTTTAGAAAATATATTTCTAAAATTTAATAGACAGCTACTGAAACCTCTCAAGTATTCTGATGACGACCGTTTGGAAGGTAAAACTTGGTCGGGTTATGCACACTCAATGGTTGGGAGAAAAAGATTACAAAATATCCAAGATTGCATTCATACCATAGTCGAGGAACAAATTCCCGGTGATGTCCTTGAAGCCGGAGTTTGGAGAGGCGGAGCAGCAATCTTCATGAAAGCTTGCCTAAAAGCTTACAATGAGTCTGACCGTAAGGTTTGGCTTGCAGATTCATTTGAGGGATTGCCTGAGCCAAATCCTGTAAAATATCCCGCCGATTCTGGAGATTTTCATCACACATACTCTTTCCTCAGCGTATCGCGTGAGGAAGTTGTACAAAATTTTCGTAACTACAAGCTATTTGATGACAATGTTAAATTTCTCGAAGGTTGGTTCAAGGACACCCTACCAAATGCTCCGATTGACAAGCTATCAATACTAAGAGCTGATGGGGATATGTACGAATCGACTCACGATATTCTCACTAACCTTTACCACAAATTGTCGCCAGGTGGGTTTTGCATAATAGACGATTATTGCCTAGACGGATGTAGGAAAGCAGTACAAGACTTTAGGCAAGATAAAGGGATTCATGATAAAATTATTGAGATTGATTCAATTTCTGCATTTTGGAGGGTAAGCACCTAGTTGAAACTTCAAGTAGAGCAAATCTTCTATACTCTAGATTTTTTTAATGTAATTTACTATAAATCATTCCTTAATATCAGCTTAATCTTACATAAGTGAAAAATTCTAACATTTCAGATTATCAGTTCGAAACAAATGATTGGCTGTTTTATTCTCGTAATATTTTCAAACATGCAGGATGGAAAGCCTCTTATAAGCAATTCTGGAAACACATAAGACGCCCATGGTCTAGAAAGAAAATTAAGGAGTTTTCACCGTCTGGATATGGCATTGAACTCGGCTGTGGAACATGGACTATTGCACCATCTAACCGAACAATTTTAAGCGATGCGTTTTCCTCTCATGCGGGGAACGCTAGCTTGGCAAAAGTATTTTTCGACGCTGCTTGTATACCTTACAAGGATCAATCATTCAATTTTGTTCTTAGCGAACATGTTTTGGAACATATATATGATCCAATCACAACACTAATAGAGTGGAAGCGAGTCCTATGTTGTAAAGGAAAGTTATTCCTTTTCCTTCCCCACAAAGACCGAATGTTTGATAAGGACCGAGAACTCACGGAACTAGTAGATCTTAAAAAGCGACTCGTTGAAGATCCTAAGAAAATTCAAGAGGAAATTCTTGAGGATTGGATGGCAAAAGTCATAAATCGTAATTTAGCTGAACATTACAAAAGCGTTGAGCCGCGAGAAATGCTCTCAAATGGAACTATTCACTACAATGTTTGGAAGCCTATTCAAGTAGTGAATTTGCTCAATGATTTAGGATTTGAAGTATTACTTGTAGAGGAAAAAGTTCCAGATCGTATTGACAGTTTTGTTGTCATTGCGGAAAAAAAAGAACAACTATTTTAAATGAAACATTTTTACCGAGAATTACAGGGTTGGTTTGGAGCCAGAGAACTTTACCGTGCAATGGTTAAAAGGTCTACCGACAAAGCAACTTTTGTAGAGATTGGTGCATGGAAAGGTCAAAGTGCGGCTTTTATGGCAGTGGAGATCATAAACTCAGGTAAAAATATTGAATTTCATGTGATAGATACTTGGAAAGGGTCGGAGGAGCATTGGGATCCAAAGTCTCCATCCTTTGAACCTGTATTAACAGAGAAAGGCACGATTTTCCCCTTGTTCAAGCAGAATCTAGCTCCAGTTTGGGACAAGATTAAACCAATACAATTAGCATCCCTAGAGGCAGTCGATCAATTCAAAGACGAAAGTTTGGATTTCGTTTACATTGATGCAGCTCATGATTATGAAAATGCTAAAGCGGACATTCAGTCGTGGCTACCCAAAGTAAGAAAAACTGGCATAATAGCTGGTGACGATTACGGATGGGCTGGTGTAGCTAAGGCAGTTAAAGAAATCTTTGGGGATCGCTTTATTGTTGAAGCGAACAACAATTGGATAAACAGTCAGGATCCTAATTTCGATTACGAATACTTCTTGAAAACAGATTTGAAGAAGCAAACATTTCTTCAGAAAATAACTTCATACTTGAAGGCATAGATTTGATGTTTTATGGGTGAAATTTTTCATTTGAATCCTAAACCTATTATAGACTTCCGAAATGAGGGAACCAAATCCCGCAAAGCAGACCCCACAGATAGAACACATCCTAAACCTCTCCGTAATCGCCTAGATTTCATAAAACGAGTCTTAATTGCCATAAATTCAGATCTTATAAGAAGGATTTCAAGTTCAGACAAAGTGTACTCACGGTTGTGCCGTAATGGGAAAAATGACATATTACGGTAACTGATTGGTTTCGCATCTAGATATGCGGATTCAAAATCCCAAGTGATATTCTTTCCTCGCAGTAGTCTGGATCTATTTCGAAAACAGGCAACATTAGGAAGGTCAATTTCAACTATACCTCCAGGTTTAAGAACGCGCCTGAATTCAGACATGGCATGCGTTGGAGAATGTGTGAAATGTTCAAGACATTGACCACATGAAACTGCGTCGAAGAAATTGTCGGGAAAGGGGAGTTTGTCCACCTCAATATTGCAAACAGAAAATTCAATTCCGTGTCGATCAAAAGCAAAGGGATACTGAGTCTTGCAGTCAACAAAATCGACTCCGTAACACTCGTGCCCTAAAAGACTCAGTAAAGAAAGCATGATACCACCTGCACAACCAACATCTAATACCCGTCTTCTTCCTTTAAATTCAGCTATAATTTCAGAGTATTTATCCATACAATGAAAAAAAGCTTTAACTTGTTCAGGATCTGATAAGTCCAACAGGTCGCCTGACTCAAAGGCTTTGATAAATTTCTTTTTTATTTCTTTCATAGACTATTATTAATCATGACTGTAATTATTGGCTACTTCTTCCCAATTAACTAATGGAGAAAGAAAATCAGATTGTCCATGAGTGCAAAATCCTGGGATTGGACTTACTAAGGATCTTCCTAGATCAGAAAGATCTGCAAACATATTAAAATCATCAGGATGATCATTAATCGTCCTGCTCCTAAGGATTTTTTCATCTTGCTTAAGTGTACTTACAGTTGAAGCAAAAGTCATTGTAGAAGAACTGGTCATTTTCCAGTGACAAGATTTCGTTAAAAAAACCTTAGTGACCTCACCATCTTTATCAACAAAGGGGTTGTCCGTGTCTAAGTATTTATCTGGATGGTCATAAAGTGTAACATAGTCTGAACCTAGCATTATACCCTCCTTGAGTACCGAGCAGGAATTTTCGCGATGCAGATAATCATCCTCCACAAAATAAATAATGTCATTTAACGGAAGTTTGAGCGCTATGCTCAAAGCATGATTGAAACTTGCCGCACCATTGCCAAATGATGTTCTTTCCTTTTTGATGTGAGGGAATTGAATATCTATCCAAGACCATGTTTCGTCTAGAACATTGTCAGCAATCAAATGAATTTCTGTATTTCTAAAAACACGGTAGCAATTCTTTAAGCAAGTTTTTTTAGAAATATAATTAGGTTTTTCCTTAGCATAACTCCCATCAGATATTCTGTAGAACAGATGTGACTTACCGAATGTTTTTTCGATATTGAAATGATTTTTAAATTTCGTCCAAATCTTTAAAATTCTAGAAATATGCTTGGGTGGCATCCTACTTTTAATCATTATCTATCTAAATGGCTAATAGAATACCAAAAGCAAGTATTATCGTTGTGAGTTACAATGACTTTAATGGAACAACTGGTCCATGCCTTTCAAGTCTGCAGAAAGATGTTAACTTTTTCGAATTTGAGATAATCATTGTAGACAATGGTTCCGATCAAGAAACACTACGATGCCTAAATTGTATCAAACCACTAAAAAATTTAAAAATAATACAAAACAATTCAAACTTAGGTTTTGCACAAGCCAACAATATTGGTGTTAGATATGCATCTGCTCCGATATTAATATTTCTGAATAGTGATACAATCGTACCGACTGGAGCAATTGGTGCACTTTGCAGTAAATTAGTAAAAAAACCAAAATGGGGAGCCGTTGGTCCTATTACGAACTCAGTTGGGAACGAACAATTGCTCAGTTGTGAAGGCAAAAAAACTGAAGAGATTTTAAAGGAGTCTCTTCTTTGGATAAAAAATTCAAAGCGATCACATTTTCAAACCACTCAACTAAGCTTCTTCTGTGTCGCTTTATCTAAAGTTACTTGGGACTGCGTTGGACCCTTGGATGAAACTTTCGGGCTAGGTTATTATGAAGATGTTGATTATTGCATTCGAATGTCAATGGCAGGGAAAACAATGCATGTGCTTGAAGACATTTTCATCTATCATAAAGGTAGTAAGTCATTCTCAAGAACACCGAAAAAGGTTAAAGAATTGATGAAAAGAAATCGCAAAATTTTACTGAAAAAATTTGGAAGTTTTGCCAAGAAACATCTAATTCATCTAAGGGATGCAAATCTAAATGTCCTGTCTCACTATTTAGAAATATTTAGTTGCAAAAATTCAGTAGAGATTAGATTTCGTTTTGAAAAACGATTTAAATTAGCAAAAGAACAAATGCCTAAAGGGTTAATCAAGAAAATTAGATACCAGCGAAAGCTTTCTTTGATTAAAAAAAAATGGATAAAACTCAACCACTGACGCTATGAATTCGGATTTATATTCTATAAACCTAATAATTAGTACTTTCAATAATCCAGATGCATTGAGAGAAATACTACTCAGGATTCTTAGGGGTTCATTACTTCCTGAATCTATTCACATAGCCGATGATGGTTCTGGTAGTCAAACTAGAGAAATCATTAAGTCTTTTCAGGAAAAAAGCCGGATTAAAATCTTTCATCATTGGCATGAAAACGCAGGGTTCAGAAAATGCAAAATACTGAATAATTCCCTAGCTGAATGTAATGGAGATTACATTGTATTTCTTGATGGCGACTGCCTCCCTCACCCAGATTTCATTAAAGACCACCGCCAGTTATCGCAAAAAGGTTATTTTGTTCAAGGTCGCAGGAGCTTTGTGTCCGAAGAAATGGTAAAACCATTACTAATGGGGGATTTGACTATCGCTAAGCTAATACTGATGAGGAAAGTAAACGGTTTATTCAAAGCATTCAGATTTCCAATACCTTTAATCAAAACCAACATGGATCAAAGAGGATTGATTGGATGCAATTGGGCGTCATGGAGAGAGAACCTGGTTGAGGTAAATGGATTTGACGAAGACTATGAAGGGTGGGGTATCGGAGAAGACTCCGATATTTGCACGCGACTTTACAACTTAGGAATTTCTCGTAAGTTTGTCTACGGCAGATCAATTGTCTACCATCTAAATCATAAAGTGGTAGAAAAAAATCATCTACCCGCAAGTAATGCTCGCCTTCAAGAAACATTGAGCACGAGTAAAATAAGATGCACCAACGGTCTGAAAAAAGAATAAGCTATGGCTTGCGTGCAGTTACTATAATCGTTCTGGATAATAACATAATTAAAGAATTCGATTTACGAACAAATTCTTCGTTCCGACTATCGATAGTTTGCCATTTTATCTTTTCCTTTCGCAGATGAAAACAAGAGTATATTTTTACAGGAATGATAAATAAAATCATCCATAACATACTGCTAGTTTGCATTTTATCATACGAGTCCCTGACTACTTTTAATCCGGCCTCCATTAAGGAATGTACAATGTAAAAATAATGAATTGGGTTAATGTGGCCACCGGTTGATTCCAACTTCCGATCCCCAATTTTGAGCGGGCCAAACAAATTCCAAAAGCCACAAAGTAAGAAACGAATTCGTGATTTCAGGTTAAGGATATTTGGCGTGCTAAGTATTATAAAACCTTCAGGTTTAAGAACTCTGGCAATTTCACTTAATGTAAAGCGGTGATTCTCAATATGTTCGATAACTTCGGTGAAAGTAATAAGATCAAATGAGTTATCACCGTACGGAAGTTTTTGGGAGTTAAGATCACACACCTCCACAACTTGTCCATTCAACTCCATTAGTTCTTTTGTATAATCACACGCAGAAGGTATTGTGCTTAATTGAGACCCAATAAGTTTAATCAACTCACCATTTCCCGAACCTAAGTCTAAGTGTCGAATAGGCCCGGTAGTGTCTGCAAAACATCTACATGCTTCTTCACAAACAGAAAGAAGAATCTTTTCGGTACTTAAACCAGCGGTGTTAATTTGTAGCTTGATTGACATTAACTGTTAAATCATTCATCTCGTTCAAACAGTCAATCACTTTGCGAGAGATCAATTCATCAAACTTCGATTCACTTGCACAAGAATTTCGACTAACTAAAATCTTCGGGGCATTAAATAATGGTCCAGTAATCTCAGGAATTGTAGCATTAAAAATAGCGACTATTCGAGTGCCAAGTAAATTAGCTAAGTGCATGGCACCTGAATCATTGCAAACCAGACATTTGGATCTCGTTAAAAGTTTACATAATTCGACAAGGTCAGTTTTGCCTGATAGATTTTCAACCTTCGACGAGTTAACTGCATTAGATATTTCTGCACATATTGTTGTGTCTGTCGATGTGCCAATAAGTTTAAACCGAAGCATTGTAAAGTTTTGATTTAATTCTTTCAGAAGTTTGATCCAATTCGCAGTTGGCCATCTTTTCTCTGGCGTATTCGATGAACCCGGGGCTAGGCATATTGTATTATCATAGTTACTCGTTTTTTCTGTCTGCCCCATGAAAGGATTTAAACTTATTGCCTCTTTCAAACCAAAGAATTTTAAGTACTCTTCCCACAATTCAGTCTGATGCTTTTCCTCGAATTCTTTTGATATAATTGCTTGGTGACTAAGAAGCTTTCTCTTTCTTCCAGTGCTACCTCCTAATCTTAACGGTGCACCGCACAGGTAAGCCTCCAGGTCACCTCGTAGTGAATTGGTGAAAAGGAAATGAACATCTGGATACTGACGACGCAACTTCCAGAAAAAAAGAAAATATCGTGATCCCTTTGACGGCAAGACTATGACTCTATGGCCAATATTCAAGTGTTCCAATAAGGCCAGGTATTGGGATTGGCAAAGAAGGGTAATTTCTGCATCGGGTCGACCTGCCTCAATTGCGCGAATCAGTGGTAAGGCCATAACAATATCACCCAGCCAATTTGGCATCCTGATCCAGATCTTGGTCTTCCTCGGGATTTGATCTTCACTTGCTAGGCTACTTCTTTTAGAGTGAAGATGGAATATTTGATGAGGGTTGTCCTGGGTTTTCCATTTTCCGTGTGACCATAACCACTCGGGCAGACCGTCAGGATCATCTTTTATTATAGTTTCCAGTTTTTGATGAACTACTTTTGATATGGAAGTAGATCGAACTCCGCCAAGATTATGTAATTTTAATTCAGCCCGAAAAAAGGATGATCGGAACGGAGTAGCAAGCACAACATTTGCGGGTATTCCCTTTAGTACAATATCTGGTAGCGGGCTGACTGAACAAATACGATTCAAGAAAAGTGATAAATCTCCACCAAGACCAGCATTTTGGTCGAAAAGTAAAATTAGCCAATTCCCATCCCTTAGGTGTTTCTTCGCTTGAATAAGGCCTTTCTTGCGAGAGAAAGTCTTCAAGCCAAGGTCTATTCTTGATTTGTTTATCCATTTATCAATCGATGGATTTGAATTGGGTCGATAGATCGCTCCAAGGTTTTTGCTACCAGAAGGCCGAAATGCAGGAGATGTAGCAATAGTCTCAAATAAAGAAAGGTGAGGGAGCAGGATAAGCGTGGGTTTACCACTCATACTTAAATCGCTAATTTCCTCTTCCTCCTTTTTCGAGTACATTAGAGTACTTCTTCTTTGTTGGCATGAAAGATGGGGGTAAATGAGAGAGAAAAAGCCCATTTCAAACAAGTAGTTGAGAGACTTTTTAGCGGTATCTTTAATTTTATGCTCAGACCATTGCGGGAAAGCATGAGTGAGATTTGATAATAAAAGTCTTTTGCGCTTCTGGGGGATTAGGAAATAAATCCTAGCTAGTACCTGAATAATTGCCTCAAGTGTTTTGTAAGAAAGTTTTGAAAGCAGAAAGCCGATCGAGATAATAAAATTTTTAGCGATCATTTTACTGACTCTCTGACAATGAAAGAGATTCTAATAACAAATCAATTTTCGCGATTACTTCTTCCTCTTTGATTAAACTCATCGCACTGGGGTTATGAACTCTAGTGTGGAAATTCACTTGCCTTGAACTAGACAATTCCTTCGACGCCAAATCAAACTTATTAATCGAGAATTCATTCGCATTGTAAGGACCAGTGAGTCGAGGATTTGCTACTGCATAAAGACCAATAACGGTTGTGCCAACTGCGCGTGCAATGTGAATGCTTCCAGTGTCTGGTGCCAAAAGGAAATCAATTTCCTTAAGCAAGTAGGGCAGTACTCTGAGTTTAATTTTTCCAGTCAAATTTAGTGGAGATTCCTTGCACCGGTCGCAAATTTGCTCATTTAGATTAAGCTCATTTTGTTCATCCCCTCCGGTTATCACAACTCCGATTCCTTTATCCTGAGCATAATCGATTATTTTCACATAAGAATTAACTTTCCAGTTCCTTTCAGTTTTACTCGCGGATGGGTTAATCGCCATGATTCGATTTTTGACAGGAAGCACTATTCTGCTTAATTCCTCATTTCTATCTGATTGAAATAATCCATTCCAGTTGATTTCTAAAGGTTTTTGCAATCCAAGCATTGAAGCAAAACTGTAATAGGCTTCTACGAAATGCTCCTCCTTATTTTTAATACTCTCGTTGATAAAAAAACCATGGAAATCCTTAGACCTAGATTGATCAAAACCAATCCTCCTCTTTGCTTTCACATGCATGCTCACAAAATGAGCTGAAAAACTGGCCTGTGCTAATAAAAGGTAGTCAAATGTGTAACTTCTTAGAATTCTGCGACATTCCATAAAACTTTTTAAATTCTTCGGTTTCGGGACAATTATGAACTCAACCCCTTCAATATCTCCCAATAATTGCATAGACTGACTGGTCGTAATCCAGGAAATTTTGAACTTTTTGCTTCTCACAAGGTGCAAAACCATAGATGCACACAAAACGACATCACCCAACGCTGACAATCGAATGACTGCAACTTTAGGAAGTTCATTATCTGTGTTATCGTTACTTTTCAAAATATATAAAATACTACCCAGTGTTTGAAGTTATCTTTTGTGCAAAAAACATTTTATACTCAAGTTGCATAATTTACTTTTATTAATCTAGCAACCAAAGTAGATCCCTTATATAAATTAAATTCATTATTATTTATCTATCATAATCCTAAACAATGATCGACCTAACTTACTTCCGGAATCACTTAGCAGAACTCACGCAGTCCATTGGGCGCAAGAAATTTAGTTGCGAACTGGATCTTGCAGTTGAACTTGACCAAAAGCGAAGAGAGGCGATTTCATTAGCTGAAAAGGCAAGGGCAGGGCAAAAGAGTGCGAATGTAGAGATGTCACAATTACCAAAGGGTTCCCCTGAATTTATCGAAAAGATAAAGGAGATGAAGTCATTGGCCTCTCAGGTAAAAGTTTTAGAGGGACTGGCGAAAGAAGCAGATGCCAAATTCCAGGAAGTCTTCATGACAATCCCCAATATCCCGCATTCATCTGTTCCGGACGGGAAGGGAGAGGCGGAGAACAAGGTAGTTTCCACCTGGGGAGATACGGAGGGTGAGTACCCCAACGCTCTGCCGCACTTTGATATTCCATGGTTTGATCAAATGATAGATTTTCCACGCGGGGTAAAGGTTGCAGGTGCGGGTTTTCCCTTTTATTTAGGTGACATGTCGAAGTTGGTGCGTGCTCTCATTAATTTCTTTTTAGATGAAGCTTCAAATAATGGATACGAAGAGATTCATTCGCCAATCGTAGTAAATTCACAGAGTGCCACCGCGACTGGGCAATTACCCGACAAGGAAGGGCAGATGTACTTCGATCAAAATGAAGAACTTTACCTCATCCCAACGGCCGAGGTTCCGGTAACCAATTTTTTCCGTGACGAAATTATACCAAGTGAGAACTTGCCCATTAAGAGATGTGCTTACACTCCATGCTTTCGAAGAGAGGCGGGGAGTTGGGGGAAGGATGTTCGTGGATTAAACCGCTTGCATCAATTCGACAAGGTTGAACTGGTAAAATGGGTACATCCGGATGATAGCTTTGCCGAATTAGACTCGTTGCGATTGGACGCCGAGGGCCTGCTACAAAAGCTGGGTCTTCCATACCGCGTATTACTTATTTGTTCGGGTGATATTGGTTTCCCTCATGCCAAGCAATTCGATCTTGATGTTTGGTCCGCTGGTCAAAAAAGGTGGTTAGAGGTATCAAGTTGTAGTAATTTTACTGATTTCCAGGCACGGCGGGCAAATATTCGCTATCGAGAGGAGGGAGTAAAGCCAAGCCCTGTGCATACATTGAACGGTTCAGCCCTTGCAATCCCTCGAGTTCTTGCCGCAATTTTGGAGAATAACTTACAGGCAAATGGTCAAGTAAAGGTACCCGAATGTCTTCAACGCTGGTTCCCCGCGCAATATATCGGTACTCCTTAATCACATGAGTGGTTTGCTTCAGGTGCCCGCCAACCTATCTCAAATAGCAAAGGAGGTACTTGAGATAATCCCAGATTCTGACTGGCATCCACAGGCAATCGATTTACTCTCTGCCAACACCGATAAAACCTGGGTGATTGCATGCTCTGGAGGGGCTGATTCCTTAATGGCACTTCTCTTGGTGTATGCATCCTTCCTCGGGAGACAAAATAAACTAGTGGTTGCTCATTTTAATCACAATTTACGGGGAAAAGAGTCTAAGGATGACGCTCGATTTGTGAAGGAAGTAGCGAGAGTGTTAAATATTGAGGTCGTAATTGGACTGGCAGAAAAAATCGACAAGATTGACGAAGGTACACTACGCGAACAAAGGAGAGCGTTTTATCGGGATGCAATGAAAGAAAAATCTGCCACACTTTTAATTCAGGGGCATAACCTGGATGATATTGCAGAGACATTCTTATGGAGAATTGCCCGTGGAGTAGGGGTGGATGGAATTTCTGCACCCAAACCGGTCCAAGAATTAGGAGGATTTTATTTGGTAAGGCCTTTACTTTCAATTTCTCGTGACTTCATTCGTCAATCTCTTCAAAAGTCAAAAATTCATTGGAGGGAAGATTCAACTAATGCGGATGATTATTACCTAAGAAATCGAATTCGTCAAAATACATTGGCTCAATGGAAAAATGACTCGGACCGAGATTTGCTTAAGGGAGTAGGGCGAACGCGAGACCTACTGGAGGAGCAGGCAGATGCATTAGAAGAATTAGCACAGGATGCCCTCCATCAATCACTGGATTCTGATCATTTAATCTGCACAAAGTTGGAACAATATCCTCGCGGGTTACTCAGAAAGGTAATTACAATTTGGTTCACAGAGAGTATGAAACTCCCCGCGGTTCATCAATATCATCTAGACGAAATCCTTGACTCCCTCAAGAGCAAGGAAGATTTCAAAATAACCATCTCCAGTTCCTTCACTCTTGTCAAAAAGGGCAATGTAATCATGAAGCAACCGGTTTTGAGTAAAAGCGTTGAATGGGGAACCATCAATATTCCTTTCAATTTGAAAATTTTCTTGCCGGGCCATTACTTTCTCTGTGCGGAAGTAATTAATTTAGATTCGGAGACTCGCAAATCGATTCTATCAGGAGAGGTGGATCAATTAAAAAATGCATATATTTGCAGTGAAGTCACTCCCATTGAATTGTTTCTAAGGAATCGATGTATTGGTGATCGATTCACTCCGTTAGGAGCTCCAGGGAGCAAGAAGGTCAAGGATTGGATGATCGATCGCAATTGGCCTGAGGAGCAAAAGAACCGCACTCCAATAGTGGTAGATCGGACGGATCAAATTGTTTGGATACCAGGCTCTCCGCCATCAAAGAATTACGCTATTAATGGCACTGTGACTCAGGTAATCCGTTTGACTTACAGGGAATCTGCATCATTATGATTCCTTGTGGAAAACAAATCAAATAAGGACGGAGAGGATAAACCAAAGAACTTTCACCCCAAGGTATTACTAATCTGGCTTGCCATTTTAGCTGCGGTAATTGGACTCGCTATGGCTCAGTCCCCGGGTGTCACCCCTTCTCATAGCAACATTACTTCTATCAATGACTTAATGCTTGAAGCACGGGATGGCAACATAGATAAGGCGGTAATTGAAAGTGACCCCAAAGGTGGCGAAGAATGGTATGCCATTCAGGGTAACTTCAAAAACCCAGCTTATTTGGCGACTAGTAACGAAGATGAATACCAACTTCTCCCATTTTACGTTAAGGGCAGAGTCACGGAGTCTGAATACAAGGAATTGAGAAATCTTTTAGGTGGCAAACTTCGCGAAAATCCATCGACTACAATTTGGACTGATTTGCTTTTCAGCCTACTCCCATTTCTCCTCATCATTGGTTTATTGTATTTCCTATTTGTCAGGCAGTTAAGGATGGCAGGAAAGGGAGCACTGAACTTCGGGAAAAGCAAGGCCAAGCTACTTACAAAAGAGAACGAGAAGATCGTGTTTGATAATGTTGCCGGTTGTGATGAGGCCAAGGAGGAGGTGTCTGAAATTGTTGACTTTTTAAAGGACCCCAAGCGATTTCGTAAAATTGGGGGCAAGATTCCCAAGGGTGTACTCATGGTTGGTCCTCCCGGTACTGGTAAGACTTTACTCGCCAAGGCAGTTGCTGGCGAGGCGGATGTTCCCTTTTTTAGTATAAGCGGATCCGATTTCGTGGAGATGTTTGTAGGGGTTGGTGCGGCACGAGTAAGGGATATGTTCGAGCAAGGCCGTAAAAGTGCACCTTGTCTAATTTTTATTGACGAAATCGATGCGGTTGGCAGACAAAGGGGAGCAGGATTAGGAGGAGGAAATGATGAACGTGAGCAAACTCTCAATTCACTCTTAGTGGAAATGGATGGTTTTGACGGACACGAAGGTGTGATTATAATTGCAGCAACAAATCGACCCGATGTGCTTGACAACGCATTACTCAGACCTGGAAGATTTGATAGGCAGGTAGTTATTGATCTACCTGACTTAGAGGGACGGGAAGCCATTCTGAAAGTTCATGCCAAAAAAATCAAA
>Ga0206123_10002838_pt1 | contig 14712 bp, 15 predicted proteins | sample Helgoland_Spring_2_FD_160086 | JGI IMG/M metagenome (GOLD analysis project Ga0206123, IMG submission 160086) | Pelagic subsurface seawater microbial communities from Kabeltonne, Helgoland, North Sea - Helgoland_Spring_Bloom_20160316_1 | ecosystem: Environmental > Aquatic > Marine > Epipelagic ...
CAAACAAGTCTTTGAATGCACCAGAGGGAATGTCCACACTCTAGCTTACGCTGGAGTCACAGTTCTAGTTTGGTCTGAGTTTGATACTTATGACGAGTTTAGATTCATATTGTGCAAGCTGTTTGAGTTCAATCAAGAAATTAAGACTCTGGAGGTTGCACTGATGGGATAATGAGTCGATAGGATTGGAGAAATAAGCCACACTTTATATGTGGCGCATTTCAAAATGGAACAAAAGAACGAAGAGCCAAGGGAACTTTTGAAGGAGCTCATAGAAGCGCTTTCCAACAAGAAATGTAAATACGGAAAATGTATAAAAAACAGACGAGCGCTTTTAAGATCTCTGAAGGAACTTGATTCTTTGGTTGGACTTAAACAAATCAAATCGTCCATAGCGCTTCAAACGGCGAAACTAATAGTAAATGAGAAGAAGTGTAAGTCAATGTTGAACACAATACTTTGTGGAGGTCCTGGATTGGGTAAAACTACTGTCGGGAAAATAATGGCGAAGATATGGTTGGCTTTAGGATATTTAGATACGCCAAGTTCTGGTGATAATGTTAAAGTGGAACGCAAGACCGGGGACATAGGAATCTCTGACAGGTTTCTTCTGGGTCTTGTCTTCGTTTTGGTTCTGACTTATGTTATGAAAGCAATCATATCATTGTATCAGACGATCGGATACAAGGGAACACTAATCGCAGGATCGTTGTTAGGATTGACCATAATGATAGGTATGACATACATTTTCAAAAGAAATTCAACTCAGAGAATCACAACAACGACAACAACAACGACAGCGACGACGACAGATACAACAACAAAAGACGAAGACAGTCATATAGTTGTTCTTTCCAGGAGTGATTTTGTTGCTGGATATGTTGGGCAAACTGCGAAACAAACTAGGAAACTACTCAACGAACATGAAGGCAAGGTTATATTTATTGATGAAGCGTATTCGTTGTTTCATGGTCCAAGAGATCCTTATGGAATGGAAGCATTGACGGAAATAGTTTTGTATATGGGAGAGAATCCCACAAGAAGTGTGTTCATCCTTGCTGGATATAAGGACAAATTAGAAGAGGGTGTTCTCAAAGTTCAACCTGGATTGTTGAGGCGTTGTATGTGGCATTTCACTTGCGATACTTACAACGAATCAGAACTTTCAAAGATATTTGAAATACAATTAGAACGTGAAAACTGGAGCTTAAGTGATTCAAATAAATGTAGTGACGTCATTAATCAAAACTTCAACGAATTCAAGAACTTCGCGGGAGACACAGAGCGTCTTGGCTTTCTCAGCTCACTAGGTCCGTCTTTCAGAGCGTTGATTGACAATAACAAACTCAAAACTGTTTTATCTCCAGAAGATATAACTGACGGGATCAGAAGACTTAAAGAAAACAATATTTAGGATTGTTCAGGATGTTATTAAGACGTTGCCTCACTTTGCCAACATCTACTGAGTTGCGCTTTAACATCTGCCAGCGACTAGTTGTTGTAACATTCCCTATCCAAGTATCATCCATCCAACTGGTTAGGATACCGAGCGTGTTTTCTGTTGCGCCTGACGATGCAATCATACTCTTCATACTATTGCTGAGAGCTGGTGTTTCTCTCAGATCACTAAATATAGCACCATAATTTAGAAGGTAAGCAGTGTCTTCGACGACCATGAAATCCTTTACATGCATTCTGGAAATACCGAAAACATAAGCAAAGTTGATTTGAACGTATAAACTTTCCATAAGTTTCTTAGTGTAATTCTCCACCTTTTCCAAATTCTTCCTTTTACTCTGCATAACATTCTTAGGATAATCGTCAATATTGACACCTTTGAACAATCTCATGAAACTCGTCGTGTTGAACTTATCCTTCGCCTTTTCCTGATTCCAAGGTAAGTCTGAAATGTAGGTGTCTTCAAACGCAACATCATAATTAGACATGTAATGATTGACTGCTCTTGGTCTAAAGTTATTCAGGACATTGGCAGAGAAGTATTCGTGATTCCCGGGTTCCAGAACAATATTATTAAATGTTGACGACGACCAATCAATATAATCTTCATAAATTATGGCGTACGCTGGAATATATGAAGGTATGCGTCTGCTGGCTGACTTGTTTGAATTCCATTTAACTGCCCACTTCTGACAGAAATTAATCAACTTCAATATATGTGGTTTACCTTGCCCGTTGAGTCTGTAAATATCAAATATGTGAGGGATAGACTTAGCCACGCCAGATATTTTGATTATTTGCTTTATAGCGTAAATCGCACTATACTTCTTTTTAGTCAGAGAGTACGCAAGCAAAGCAAGTTTCTGAGTTAATTTCTTATTGCTACGTTCATGTTTTGCAGAAAGTTCCTCGCTAGTGACGGCCATCTTTATCTCAACCACTTGATCGTCAGTAGTTGTATTATAGAACTTCATGAAGTTGTCATGAATTCTCGAATGAGTTGACATGCTCAAAGTAGCAATAATTGGGTAGATCCTGTCAGAAAGAACTAGAGTCTCATCTTGATGGTAAATATTGTCAATATCTTCGCTTATTTTATACAGAGCCTCGATGTTGGATATACCAATGTCATCAAACGCTGCTAGCATGCAATGATTAGTAAAGTTTGTTTGTATCGACTTATTCCTGCCAAATCCCATGGAGTAGAATTCTAAACCGAAGAACAATGCCTCCTTGAACCTTCCTCGTCTTGAATGATGAACTAGTGAGGTGACTAGCCGGTCTTTCTTATAACCATTAACCGATACACCATTGATGGATTTGTCAATGACAAAAGTTTTCACACTGGTAGGTCTATACAAATATTCGGGCATGTCTTCTAAGAAATTCGGATCATTGACAGCCTCAGCAATAGTGCGATCCTCAACATCGTTCACATATCTCAAAAACTTATTGTATTTATCTCCTGATGCTGACAGATAATTAGCAGCGATCGCACAAGCGAGAGTGGTATCAGTGTTCATTTTAACTTATGCGCCTTTTTCTTCAGAAGGCTGACAAGAATTACATGGTGACTGTGGTGTATTTTATAGTTTTCCTATGTTTGTTTATTACACTTTTAAACATTCTAAACGCTATTGACGCGAGTTCAGGGTTTGGACTTGACTGATTTACATGTCCAGTGTGATAGACCATGAACGTGTGTCTGGATTTTGAGGAATATTTCATACTTTCAGATTTGAACGATTTACATTCCATAATCCCCGAAAGTATTATCCTGGTATGATGTTTAAGATCTCTTTTAACGATGATTGAAAACTTATCGCTGTCTAAAATTTTAATCAGGATAGCCTTGATTGTGTAGCTGAACAAGATTAGTTTCATTATTTCAAAGAACTGATCTTCCATCAAGAAGTTGACAAGGTAGTTGGCATTAGTCGTTCTGGAACTAACTTTGTCAATTAGAATTCTCACAATCCTTGATTTCCTTGGATTGACTTTGTACGGTATTTCAATCTTAACTGCAGCGTCCTGTCTATTGTCATAAGTCACGGTAATCCCATCTTCATTATAAATTGCACGAGCCAATGCTATTTTATGAATCTTAAATCCTATTTCGTAAGAATAATTTATCATCACGCTGTGAGTATCGATAACCACAGCATCCAAGTCTATGACGTGCTTGACTTTCGATAGCTTCTCTTTGAATTCTTCCTTAGTGTAGCGCTTCTCATCATAGAACTTATCAATATGTCGATCATAAAGTATCGACGCTTCAGATTCTCCCAGATCTATTTTATAGTTAATGAATATTTGTGCTCTTTTTAAAAGATTTATGACATAATTTGATGTAGCGATCGCTGATTTGATGGTACGATCTCTTAAACCGCATATATGCAAACTCTTAGATATTTTGACGTTAACTGGATTAGATCCTGGAGGTACGCTGATGTAGCGAGCGATGGAGTTCCTGAAACTAGTCTTGACATTGCCGCGTTTCTTTGAAGGTATGTTTGTCTTCATCAGAAGGTTGACACTCTCGAGAGTTATATTACCTTTGATGTTGCTCACCGCAGTCATCGTCACCATTTTTGCTTCTTCGAAGGTCAGGAGCATTTCTGTCGCTAGATCTTTAGGTTGATCTAATCTCAGGATAAAGTTATAAAGTGGAAGATCGCCACTTGGAGCTGCAAGTCTTAAAGCGCGCTTCAACGTGGCATTGTCCATTTTATTGTGTGAAATATACGCCTTGAATAGTTTGACTAAATCATCATGGTCAGCATAATCCCCCAGTGACGCTAAAAGCTCCATCCGGTCTTATCATATCTTTACACTTCCTTTCTTTGTGTCATTTTAATCTTCGTGAGCTCAATGAGCATCACTGTGATGTTGTCCTTACTACCTCGCGTTATAGATTCTTCAATAAGTTTTTCACAAATATTACCATCGATTGATGACATCAGTGTTTCAATATTGCGAGTTGAAATGACATCCCACAGTCCGTCGCACGCCATGATAATACGCACAGAATCTTTGACATTGGAATAAACTGTAGCCGTGTAAATATCTGGCCGACATGAGACCGGACAGTTGTAAGGTGAAAAGTTATTCTCTCCGTCAAACTTTAACGAAAAAGACTCAGCATTGCAACCGTGGGCGCGACTTACTGAAAGCACTCCATTGACTCTTCTTATTCCGTTCATATTCTCCACTCTTCCACCCGTTTTTAAAATCCTTTCACGTTCGGGTAACTTTGAAGGTTTGTGATCTACTGTTTCAAGAACAACCTTGTTATCATGCAAAAGCAATAATCTACAATCCCCAACGTTCGATATGAATATCTCTGATCTGTTTTTGAATTCCACGATCACAACATAAAGACAAGTGCTCCCTTCTCTTCCGAACATGCCGGTCTCGCGGAATCTCTTTTCAATGTAAAAGTTAACCGTTCTCATGTACTTCTTGAGCAGTGTCTTATCTTTCAACATATCCTTCGTGACTGTAAAATCCTTTTCAAAGTAGTGCCTAAGTGCGAGCGAACAATTAGATCCACCATGTCCGTCAAATATACCAGCGATCGTTACAACTTTACCACTCACAATGAATCTTTTCAGTATATGCTCATCTTCCATACTATATCTCAATCCTTGTGACGATGCTACTGAAACGTTTTCCAAAGATTGCATGATAGCAGAGATTACTTTGACTTTGGGCGAGACAAGTTTATCCCAGACATTTGAAAGTTTTAAATCTTTAACTTCTTCCATGTAAGTTCTTCCTATGAAAGTTTTATCTTCATCTCCAAACTTCAGAGAATGAACGATCATTCCCGGGAAGAAGTCAGAAACTAGATCCAATATATCGCGCAAAGTATTATTTTTTGTAATGTAAATATTCCGCGTTTCGTTTACATCACTCTCGATCTTGACGGTTTTAACTTCAGTCATTTAATCAAATGGGCGTTATGATCGTCGTATGTTTTGATTACGCTAATGCTAATTTTAAAACTATTCCCGGAATAAGCTACGATATTGAGAGAATCTCTGGAAGGTGCTTCTCTAATAATTTCAACATCAAAATCTTCAGAGACACAGATGAGAATGAAATCATTGACACATTGAAACGCGGGGAGTTTGACGCGCTTTACTTTTCAGGTCATGGTGTTCACGGTGGGATACTATTTCCATCAGGATATGTCATACCAATCGATGATATTATCGCCCCATGTCCGTGTCCATATCCATATCTCGGAACAAACGCCGGGAAATATAGGTTGTTCATATTCGATTGCTGTGACACTAGAAACAATACTTTGCCATACAAACTTTGTGATGGCAAATTCAGGCTCACTGATCCAGCGAAGAGGATATTCAGAAACCAAGACATTCTCATAATCACATCTTCAAATAGAAAGCAAAACAGTGTCGCTACAAAGAAAGGATCCAAATTCACTAAGTCGTTCACGGAATGTCTTTCCAGAGGAACAACAGATCTTAGAAAGATTAAAGATGAAGTGACCAGTAAAACGTCTAAACATAATCAAAATATGTCAGTCTACTCTTCGAGGATTGATAGGTTGGAGATATTTTAATAAACTCTTCCGTTTGAGAGTGTATTTTATTGCCATTGTGTTTATTAAATGTTTGCGTCAATGATCATTGTAGTCCTGACGGTTTTTATTTTGGTATTAATTGGTGGCTTCATTGTTCAAGCTCACGCTTCTAAGAAGTTTATGTTTTCAGATTATGAGACAAAACCACCACCAAACTCCTGGAGACCCAATGGTGACACGATAACTCCACTCACACAGAAACAGATAGACGCTAGAAAAACACTTTCTTAAATCTGTCGAGTAGCGTTGAAAGATTATGATTTTTTAAATCTCTGCTTCCACGCTGATCAAATGGAAGTGTAAAGTTCAAGGTAACATAAACGTCTTCAATGTTAGCTTCGATTGGATCGCATAAGATCACTCCACACTCAGATTCTTTCAACTTCTTGAGAATGTCTATCGCTTCTTCAATCGTTTCATTTACAGTTATCATTGGAGAGTGAAATAATATAAAGTTTGTTGTAAGTCTTATCCAAAACTCCTTCAGACTCAAATCTATTTCTGTGAAGTTGTGATCATAGGGAATGTCAACACGAGTTGGTAAGAGATTCCACGATCTCAATACCAGAGTTTCATTAGGACGAGCAAGATCTTTCGCGAGTTTGTTGAAGCGTTCGTGTTCTTCTTGTTCTTCTGTTTTCAGTTCTTCTTGTTCTGATTCTGATTCTAAATCTAAATCTAGTTCTTCTTCTGATTCCAAATCTAAATCTAAATCTAAATCTAGTTCTTCTTCTGATTCCAAATCTAAATCCAAATCTGGTTCTATCTCTATCTCTGTCTCTATCTCTGTTTCACGTTCAATGTTGACAGTGCTCATGTTCTATTTTAAAAATTCTGGAGTATCTTGTTAGGTTTGTCAAATTATTCAATTTGAGTGATGAGATTAGATGAAACGAAAGAACAAAAGAACAAAAGAACTGATTGAACGAGATTCAAAGAACTAACTCGAACTTAAACTTAAACTCGAATGAGACAGAGATAGATGATTAAATGGGACAAAGAACGAAGAACGAAGAACAGAACGCAGGAGAGAACGAAAGAAACAGAGAGATTAGATGAAACAGAGAGATTAGATGAAACGAGGAAACGAGGAAACGAGGAAACGAGGAAAAAAAGAACGAAAAGTTTTCCTCACGTAACATTAAAATGCCAAGCGAATGCGAATACAGTCACAGTTGCGACACTGATACTACCAGAGGTTGTAACGAAAGCGAAAGCAGTAGCCATTGCGAGTCTGTGTGCGATACTGTTTCAAGTCACTGTAAGGATGAATGTCAAACAATCGTCTGTAAAATTCCACAAGGAAGATGTGGACCTTGTGGACCTCCTGGATGTCCTGGTAAAGATGGTTCAAAAGGAAGTCGTGGAAGAAGAGGTAAGAAGGGAGAACAAGGTTGTCGTGGAAGAAAAGGAGACAAAGGAGACTGTGGACGCACCGGAAGATGTGGACCTTGTGGACCTCCTGGCGCTAGAGGCAAAGACGGAAGATGTGGGCCAAAAGGAGACTGTGGGCCAAAAGGAGATTGTGGTAATGACGGAGAGTGTGGTGAAAGAGGCGAGAGAGGTCCAGAAGGATGTCGTGGTGAAAGAGGCGAGAGAGGTCCTAGAGGAGAACCAGCTGATTGCACTGAACTATGGAATGCAATTGAATGTTTGAAAAAGAGACTTTCAGCCTTGGAATGCAGTCGCGGTCACGGTCACGGTCACTAAATAAACTTATATGCGCCCCTCGGTGGGGCTTATATGTTCGATGTTTTGTGTTTTGTGTTTTGTGTTTTTAAATTCATATGGATACAACCATTGGTTGCATAGTTTCACTCTTACTTCTTAGCTCTGAAAGGAACATGAGTCTAAAGTTCTGTTCCTCCCACAAAGATCCAACATGAATTCCTCTGACTACTTTGAGTGTTTCAAGAAACCTTTCGCTGTAAGCAAGACCCGTAACACTCTTCATGGTTGCGAGTGTTTCTGTGAAAGTTTCAACTCCATCAAAGCAAGTGAAGGTTACAGTTTTAGTGACATCATCAAGATCTCCGGAAATTATATGTGGTAGATTGTAATCAACGTCCCCAATCTGATTGACATATAACTTGTTTGGACGTTCAGACAAAGGAATTCCAGTCATGGCAATGGTGACCCTTGGAAAGCAGAGGGAGTAAGTCATCGTTCCAATCGTGACATGAATTGTATAATTTGGCATAACAGATTCAACCAGAGTAGATATTATGTTTGGTTTTACAGGACCAAACTCTCTTTGTGCTAGAGTTATAAACTTCGAGTGCATAGATCTTGGGATTTCTACTTCGAAGCTTGTCGTATATCCTTCAGATAAACAATAACTCAATGCCATCAGGACAACTTTGAGAGTGTCGTCATTACTATCGAGTGGTTCAAAATATGTCACCACATATTTTCCAATATTATTGACAACTGTTTCTAAGGCAAAGTCTAGCATCTCACTTTACTCTGATTTTGGGTGCCTTGTTTCTCAATTTATTTAAGTATTGGTTATATCCTTCCAAGCTGAAGGACAATCGTTCACTTTGCAATATTCTATTAACTTTTCATAGCCGATAGCTGGATGTTGATAGTTCGCTAAGCTACCATCGTCATTGACGGGATTTTCAGGATCTCCAGTCACATCAGAGCACTCCCAGTCATTCCAGCACCAATAGATTGGATTGCGTTTACAGAGATGATACTTCCTAAACTCTGACGAAAATATTATGACTATGATCACTGTCGCTATGAGTAAGATCGCCATAACGGCCATTAAAATCGCGGACATCTTTATAAATGTTGTCTCTTATAATTATCGTGATTCTCTTGGTGTTGATCGATATAGTGTTGATCGTCTCCACGACTCAGATGAAAAGACTTTCAAACTTTTGTGAAAGTAATGAGAGTGACTTCTGTCCTTCTTATATTTGTCCCAACGGCAATCCAGCTTCGAGAAGGAATGATGAAGGCAAAGTCTTATGTTCGGGTGCTGATTTTATCAAAGAGTTTAAAACCAGACAAGACAATGGCAACTGCGCAGGTTAATTGAAGTTATATGCGCCCAGAGAAGTGGGCTTATGATCTTTAGCACAGTTTAATTTGATCTAGTTTGTACTTTTTAGCGAGTTGTGAAGCATGATTAGGATCGTGAGGGATGAGGATCTTGACAAGCTCCCTATCTTCATTATACTCCCCAAGATATTTCGACGAATAAACAGATAGCAAGCGAAGTCTATCACATCTGATCTGAAGAGTTTCATCAGTCGTGAGTGAGATATCCCCGCTCATATAATTGTTACAAGTTAAAGCTTGACCGTGGTTTGATAGAACTACATAAGCATTGCCACCAGTTCTTGCTAGAGTAGTCGCAGTGCGCTTGAATGTTTCTATGAGTTTTTCCTTGAGTATTCTTAAGAGACTATCGTAAACTTTATCAACCACTTCCCAATATGAAACATAATCATCCACAATCCAAAGTTCTAGGTTTTCGATCATTATACACCCAGCGGTCATATGTTTGTAAGGACCTAACCGGTAGGATCGAGCGATTCTCTTTGCAGTTTTAAGGGCATTCTTTTCAAGATACTCGAACAACTTATTATCGCCACACAGCAGAGCCACACCGTCTCCATCAAATACTATGTAACATCTTTCACAGAGTAATCGTGCGCGCATTGAAAGCTCCTCTATCTTCTGATCAAGTTCAAATCCCACGTCCATAGCTTGTTCCTTCCATAAAATAAATTTTTTCTCGCAAAAAATCGTCGGTTTTTCATGGATAAAATAAATGTCGACACTTGAAGCGATGCTCGAGAAGATGACACTTTACGAGAGAGCTCAATTCTCGCAAAAATTCATATCAGATCTTGATAGTAAGACAAAGAAATTTTCGGGGGAAATATCTGGCTACCTCACAGATAAAGTGTTCCTCCATTTTAATATCATCAGTCGCGTTGGATTTAAAGATGGTAAAGTGAAGTTTTCAATTGAATATGACAACATCATCAATGTAATCGTGGGACCTGGAGTGACTTACAAAAACAAAACTATAAGCAAGACTAAGGGTAAGGAATTTAAAATCTCAGCCACAAAAGACTCAATTGGAGTTGAGTTTGGAGTGAGCAAGTCAAAACAATTCGATCGTCAGGAAATAGATCTATCAGATATATCAGATCCAGAATTCGGATTGGCTGCGTGCAAGGCTTCAGTGAAGAAGATTGATCGTTCAGTCACCAACTTTGAGATTGATTTCTATCTTCAGTTGAAGGAAGCTCCAAAGAAAGATCAGGTCTTGTTTTCATATACGGTTGATTGTGGTAGAAGTCATAAATACAGACAGAAAATACCAATACTCATTGAATGCGCGGAAGTGAAGTCAAGCTGTCAGGCGATATTAGCGGGGATACTTGGACATCCCAAGGCTGGTAAAAGTTCTTTCGTCAACGTTCTCAATGATGTTTTTGATAAACCTGTCAACACAGTTGGAGCATCTCCAATCATCCCAACAAGAACGGCGAATTACTTGCCATATCAAATGCCCGGAGATAAGTACGACAGAGCCAGACCTTTTGAGCTTTGCGATACAACTGGAAAGTTATTTCAAGTCGATAATGAAGATCACAGAAGATTACTCAAAGTGTTCTTAGACGGTGTCAAAGATGGAACTCCTCTGTTGTCTGGAGAACTTGATCCTCGAACTGTTGGAGATCCTAACAAGAAAATCACTGCCGCTATCATTATCTCATCAGCCAGATGGTTGCTGTCAACCGAGAGACCCAGATGGTTTTTCAATGTGAAGAAAACTAAAACATTGGAACAGAGAATGTTTCCACTTTGTAAGTTGATTAACTACGTCAGAGAATTGCTCGGATCTAGGAAGGTTGTTGTCGTTATAACTCACTGTGATATGGTTGAAGAAGACGACAAAGAATTGATTCTCCGAGGTCTTTCACAAGGAATCCCGGAAGATAATATCGACGGTATTGAAAGAAATTTCATCGTCTTTGGTCAGAAGGAATGCGTTTGGAGTGAGAAGGATCTTGTAGACTTTGACAACAAACTTATACGATCAAGCGTTGATTACCTCAGAACAATGACACAGCGAGAGATGGACAAAGGAATAGAAGAAAAACTTAAAAAAGATAGGCTTACATTTCACATTGACGTGAGTCTGTGCAAGAATAAAGATCACGTACATCATCATCCCTTCACTGAACTAACAAAGGCTGAGTATCTCAGGGCGCTGAGTATTTTAGGTGTGACTCTTGATCCAAGACTTGATGAACTGATAAAGAAAACAAGAACTGATTATAAGTAAGATGAAATGCTACTGCAGTGAATGTTTAGAAAAGAGATCAGAAATCGTCGAAGAGCTCAACAAGTGTTTGTTAATTTTCACGTGTAGTCTAATAATAGGATATTTCGTTCTTTCAAGATGAAGACAAAAGTATACATATGCGCTCAAGAATCTGAGCTTATATATATTTGGACGATTAGACGATTAAATCATTGGACGATTAAATCTTGAATTTAGAGTGAAAAATCTTGCGCTTGAGAATGAAAGAATAACAATGAAAGTCTTGGAATATACTTTTCCATCTTTTTGAAACTGGTGTCCACTTGTCAAAAACACCTCTCGCGGAGTTGGATAATGCCAGGACCTTGAGATTTGCATCAATGACTTTAAACTCCATCGTTATGTCATCCAACTCAACTCCATAATATGTGTCTTCATTGTCGACATTGGAGAAACATATACAAACGATGGATAGAGGATTAAAGTCGTGCTGTTCCTTGCCTCTCACGATCAAGAGACGGGCTAGTTTTCTATCAGCTTCATTCCTTTCTTGTAATGTCATCGTTGTCGTTGTCATTATCGCCTTCGTTTGACTAAGTTTCAGGAACATTCTTTGTCAATTTTCACAACTATTCTCTCCTTGAAAGTAGATATTGAATCCAGCTTCCATAGAATAACTGTAACCTTTCTCATCGTAGGAAACTTTCCCCCTCCTTAGCACTACTCCGTTGATTCTGTCTATCGCTCTAGAGTCGCCTGTCACTATGTCTTCGGTTAAAATATTCTTTGTAAGTATTCGAGCCATTATGAACGTCAACACTTCATCTTTTGATGCGCCTTTGGAGAGCGATGCCAATTGATCTGAGAAGATTTGTATCATGTGATTCTTCACGGTGCTTCGTCTGAGTTTAGACCAGCGAGTTTCTTGTTCAAGTTTTTGTTTCTTGACTTCTTCAATATAGTTTGTCATTGAGAATATTCCACATGTTTGTAAAAACTTCTTGAGAGTGTTTCTGGTTTCCTCGTCGCTCGTAGTCAATCTCATCTTGTTCACCTTTCCATTTCCTGAAAATGTTATGAACACTCGTGCGACATTGACATTGCTATACTCGCCACTAATCACTCCAGCCAAGTTCTTGCGCCAGTCAACATCTTCTTCAGTTTTTTCTAGTTCCATTAAAACTTTCATTGCTTGCGTCATTTCTCTTTCTATGCGCCTCCTTTTGGGGCTTATCTTGTTTCAATCTTTGCTGAGCTGTTTTTGTAAAACTTCTTCCTCGAACTGAAATGACTTTTTGAGATTCTATCAGCGTCAACCAGATCGTAAATCGTTGGGGACGCTGATCTGAACACTCTTCCTATACATTGTTCTAATGACAGATGACTTTTAATTGAAGATGCTAATATCATGACGCTCGACGCAACGCCATCATAATCAGAACAGAAACTCGCCTCATCGAACCCCGTGCCTATCTTGTTGATAGTGCCAATTAAAACTCTCTTGTTGACGTACGATTTCATATTCCCACAGAACATTGAACAAGCAACGCCATTCTCAGAAAGTAATTTGTTCAGCTGTTTGCAATGCGATACTAGTCTGGTCAAAATCATAACTTTAGCGCTATGTTCTTGAACGATATCTAAAATTAACTTGTTCCTTGTCGCAGTCTCAGATATGCGTTTCTGACACGAACTCCAATCAACATTACCACTCTTGTTGTATTCAAGTTCTACTTCAACATTAGTCTTTGCAACAATAACCTCGAATATAATCCTGTCGTTGTTCCTCGGTTCAACGCAATGTCTTCCACAGATCTTATAAACCATCTCCTGCATGCCATCACTTCTACTATCTAAAGTTGCCGTACACGCCATCACTAGTTTTGGTTGAAATGAGAGTATATTAGTAACTTGCGTTGCAGTGCAGAAGAGATGAGCCTCGTCCATTATGAGAAATTTAATTTGTTCCTTCAATGGAAGTTTCAACTTCTTCAATCTCTTGTCCAAACAAAGAATAACATCAAACTCTTCCACTTCTTTCGGTTCTTCCATCTCACCGACGAGCCATACTCTGGCTGTGGTCATATCTTCAAATGTTTTGAACCATTGTGCTCCGAGAGTGATTCTTGTGAATGTCACCAATGTGATACCACGAACGTGACTCGATATTGAAGCTGATAAGACAGTGTTGTGAGTTACAATACCAGATGAAAGGATGAATCTGTGAGGCGAATCCTCGAGTATAAATCCGTAGAAGTCTCCAACTTTATTTGTAGATCTCACAGTAAATGTCGACGATCTTGTCAGTGTGGTATAAAAGAGTTTTCCGTCTTTGATGTAGCGTGGATATCCCTTCGAAAGGCATATCTTCTCCCAGCGATCTTCGAATGGTAGGGTGTTCCATCTTCCTTTTCTTTTTGAAGTCAGGATGAATTCAATTAAATCAGAAGATTTCACTTTCAATGGAGTGACATGAGACCAGAATAATTTGAGTGACCTGAGTGATTTGAGTGATTCGAGTGATTTATGCGACCTGAGCGATAACTTTAACATGTAAGTCTTAAGCGTCATATCAATCACATTACCGTCAGGATCTAGTAGTGATAGAATGTGATCTTCATTGACTATGAGAGTATCTCCCGTTAAATCAGCCCTGACTTCATATAACATTGAGCGACCTCGACATATCAGCGCAACTTTGTTGGGACTACAACTCTTGATGGGACTACAAACACTGTCACCAATTCTGATATCCTCGATGTTTTTAATTGAAGCGTCGAACATTACAACCTTACTACCAGCTGCCATACACTTACCAAAAGATGGGAATAGTGACAAGGTCGTAGTGTTGTGATTCACCAGATGTTTAAGTGCTTGAGTTTTAGCAGGGACTTGGTTCTCCCTGAGAGTTCCCGTAAACTTGAATTGTCTTTCTGGGAATGATTTCTTCTTGTTGCCATCAGTAATATTTAGTTTTGACATGGCATAGAATAACGGCACCTTCACATTAGAGTTGCGACATTCAAATAACTTTAAAATTTTACTTCCCTGAAATGCGCTTCGTGAAGGAGAGGAAACTATCGTAAGATCTTTGGAGATCATTAGAGCTTCATTGCGACTGTAATCGTCTAGATGAATTACTAGTGACATCGTTTATCGTTTATCGTTTGTCGTTTGTTGCGATAAGTGCGCCCATTTGTTTTGGGCTTACTTTTGTATTTTTGTACTTTTGTATTTCTATATTTTTGTATTTTTGTGTTTCTGTTTTTCTATTTTATCAGTCCCTCGTTCCTCATTCCTCATTCCCTCGTTCCTCATTCCTCATTCCCTCGTTCATCGGTCATTT
>Ga0206123_10002845_pt1 | contig 14692 bp, 14 predicted proteins | sample Helgoland_Spring_2_FD_160086 | JGI IMG/M metagenome (GOLD analysis project Ga0206123, IMG submission 160086) | Pelagic subsurface seawater microbial communities from Kabeltonne, Helgoland, North Sea - Helgoland_Spring_Bloom_20160316_1 | ecosystem: Environmental > Aquatic > Marine > Epipelagic ...
TGGTGAAGATGTTGCTTCTTTCCCACTGGTAACACTGCAAAGCGTAGAGGAAGGTGGTTTCTTCAAGAAAATGATGGATTACATCAAACAGCAGTTTAGCGAAGAGTAAAGGTTTAGATAGATGCAAAAAACTCGTTTTGACGAACTGGTCGACTTTCCCTGTCACTTTACGTTTAAAGTGATGGGGGTTGCCAGTGACAGTCTTCCCGATCAGGTTGTAGAAGTTTTACAAGAACATGCTCCGGGCGACTACAGTCCTTCTGTAAAGCCCAGCAGCAAAGGTAACTACCACTCAATCTCTGTGGCTGTGCGTGTTGAAAGCCAGCAGCATATCGAAATACTGTATCGTTCACTCTCTGATATTGAGGACGTTCGTTACGTTCTGTAGCTGCAGGACTAGCCGTTGTTGCTGACAAACGTTATAATGGCGGCATGAACGATACCCTAATTATCCGTGAATTGGGCAGGCAGCCATACGAACCCGTATGGCATGCTATGCAGGAGTTCACTGACCAACGCGACGAACACACTGCCGACGAGCTGTGGGTGGTCGAGCACGACCCTGTCTTCACTCAAGGACAAGCCGGCAAAGCTGAGCATATTCTCGCTCCGGGTAATATTCCGGTTATCCAGGTCGACAGAGGCGGACAGGTTACCTATCACGGTCCGGGTCAGCTCGTTATCTATTTTCTCCTTAATATTCGCCGTCTTAACTATGGTGTCCGTCAATTGGTTAATCATATTGAAAACACCGTAATTGACACCCTTTCCGATTACGGGATTGATGCCAAAGCACGTCGAGATGCCCCAGGCGTTTATGTAGACGCAGATAAAATCTGTTCTCTGGGGCTACGTATTCGTAAAGGCTGCTCTTTTCACGGATTGGCGTTGAACGTCAATATGGATATGGAACCTTTTTCCCGAATAAACCCCTGTGGCCTTTCGGGCATAGAAATGATTCAAACTAAGGATCTCAATGGTCCTGATAGCTTTAGTGAAGCGGCTGATGCAGTGATAAAACACTTTACCAGCTCTCTTTCCTACAGCAACATTCTTCAACAAACGGGACTCGCTCAAGATTATGTCAAAGCCAGTTAGAGTTGAACCTGGTGTCAAAATGCGTGACGCCGATAAAATGGCACTGATACCAGTACAAATTATTCCCACCGAACGCGACCAGATGTTGCGCAAGCCGTCGTGGCTGAAGGTTAAGTTGCCTTCTTCAAGTGAGCGTATTGATGAGATTAAGCAAGCAATGCGCAGCCATGGTTTGCACTCTGTTTGTGAGGAAGCATCCTGTCCAAATTTACCGGAATGTTTTAATCACGGTACAGCCAGCTTTATGATCCTGGGCGACATTTGCACACGTCGTTGCCCATTCTGTGACGTTGCTCACGGTCGCCCTCTTCCTCCCGATCCGGAAGAAGCTGAAAAGCTGGGCAAAACCATCCGCGATATGAAAGTGAAGTATGTCGTAATTACATCGGTTGACCGCGATGATTTACGCGACGGCGGTGCTCAACATTTTGCGGACTGTATTCGTGAAATTCGTGAGCACAGTGAGAACAACATTCAGGTAGAAGTATTGGTACCGGATTTTCGTGGTCGTATGCAGGTTGCGCTCGATATTCTGAAAGGCGAAGCGCCTGACGTATTTAACCACAACCTTGAGACCGTGCCACGCCTGTATAAGGCGGCTCGTCCTGGTGCAAATTACCAGTGGTCTTTAGACTTGCTGCAAAAATACAAAGAAGTTCGTCCTGATATCCGGACTAAGTCTGGACTTATGGTCGGCCTTGGCGAAACCAAAGAAGAAATACTGGAAGTCATGAAAGATCTTCGTGCGCACGATGTCGACATGTTAACTATCGGACAGTATTTGCAGCCTAGCCGCCACCATATTCCGGTAGCGCGCTACGTGCATCCTGACGAGTTTGAAGAGCTGCGTGTTGCTGGTGTAGAAATGGGCTTTAGCCACATTGCCAGTGGACCACTGGTACGCTCGTCTTATCATGCTGACTTACAGGCTGCGGGCGAAACCGTACGTTAATTAGGGAATAATGACCATGAGCCTTTTACTGTGGTGTTTACTAATTGCCGGAGTCTTGCCAATTTTGGCTAAGGCGCCTGTGGTTTACTTTCAGAACCGGGATAACGGTTATGACAATAAACACCCCAGAGCTCAACAGCAACGGTTACTTGGGCGTGGAGCCCGGGCCGTTGCCGGTCACTATAATGCTTATGAAGCTTTCCCGTTATTTGCCGCGGCCGTATTAGCAGCCCTGGCAACCTCTCAGGTTACCGAGCGCATTGAGTTTTTGAGTATTTCTTTTATTGTGCTTAGAGTGCTCTATCACATTGCTTATTTAAGCAACTATGACAAACTTCGGTCACTTATTTGGTTTCTGGCAACACTCTGCCCTGTGTTGATTCTGGCGCAAGTCGCTATTAGCGTCTAAATAAAAAGCATCAGTTTTTGTGCTTCAGCAACCTTAAGTAAAGTTCTGGCCATAGTTTGGTGTCGTGCTGTTCCATAGCGGTTCTGACATTGACAGGACGCCATGCTTGCCTGTCATCTATGGCATTACAGGTATCCGCCTTAAAAAGGCCCGCAGTGGCTTCCCCTGAGCTTCCTAAACGCCACTTCCCTTGCTTGTTAATCGCAATATCCTGCCATGAACTGAGCTCATATTTCCACGGCAGGCTTTTATAAATCGCTTTAATCTGCCGTGCCGAATACTCGTTATGAGCTTCTGTCACAATAATATTCAAGTTATCATGGTCGTAGTAGCCATAACAAAACTTTTGAGCAAGTGCGTCTGACATTTCATATTCATCAGCAAATCCCATCCAGTGTCCCAGCTCATGTTGAATCACCGCTTCTGAACTGTCAGGAGTTAAAGTCAGTGTCTGACTATCTGCACTGGCAATACCTTGGTCAGCTAATATCACTTGCTTATCAAATTGCTGTTCGGAACGGCAACTGGCTCGCTTTCTTTGCGTATCGGTTACACAAGATAAGCTTTCGTCCAGAGTAAAACTAATGCACCAATTCTGCGTATCAAAAGGAGCGTTTTGTACCGCGGACAAAAAGTTAAGATAACGTCGTTTTTCCCCAGAATCCGCTGCAACGACATTAATTTCCATATCACACTGACCATTATTCTTATAGCGTTCTATCAATTCAAGCTTGCTCTGCAACCAAGGTTCTCTCGAATCGCCCCAGCGGTTCTGCCATTGATTTATTGATGTTTTCTGATCGGTTAATTCAGCACTAGCTACCTGCCGTTGAGCCGCCGGGTCGCCTGCAGCAACGGCCAGTTCAAGCCAGGTGTCATTTGCTCTTGGAAATTCGTTGATTAAACTTTCTATGGCAGGGAAATAATGCTGCTTTGCCGACCGCTGCCACCAATAATAAGCAGCGGTACGGTTATTAAGTTTCCAATGATGATTTGCCAGTTGGTGTTGTGCCCGGGCATTACCCTGATGCGCTAACCTGCTGAGCTCTTGTTGGTGGTTATGAACCTGATGAGACCACCCACTTAAAGCCAGCAGAAACAACACAATTAAGAGTCCGGCTTTCACTCCTTTCTCTTTAGCGACTAAGTAACGATTCACGAATACGGGTTAACTCAACCGACGCATAACGGTGTTCAACGAAGCCATACACATTGGTCATTAAAGCCAATTTAAAATAGTTAACAGCCTGCAGTTGCTCTCCTTTCATTTGCATGTATTTGCCAAGGTAAAAATAGGCTTCACACAAACGTTCAGTCAGCTTTTCCGACTCGCCTAAGTTACGAGTCATACGCTGTAAAAACTCTTCTTCAGAAAGTTTCTCGGCATACAGTTGTACAATCTGATACCCCCAGTCGGACTTATCCAGTTTCTCAGCGTTTTGCTTCAGACTTTCTTGTGCCAGTTCGGCATCATTTTCATGTTCGGCGAGAAACAGCCAAATAACACGATAAGGATCATCGGGTTCTTTTTCCAGATGGTATTCTAAGTCTTCCTGAGACAGTTTCGTTCTGGCGTCGTAATACTCAGCTATACCACGGTTCAAATAGGCGTAGCGATGTTCGGGGTTTAGTTCAATTGCTGAATCAAAAGCCTCGTAGGCGTAATCAAACTCTTCTAATTGCGTATATTGAATACCTAAGAAATTATACGCATCGGCCAGTCTCGGGTTATATTCTAAAGCCCGGGTAAAGTCCATTCTCGCAAGAGTTCTTAAGCCTACTGCATCGTATAGCGCGCCGCGACGGTAGTATAACTCTCCGCGCTGTTCTTCGGTTAAGTCTTCTCTTAACATTTGCGCAATGCGTGCCAGCTCAATTTCATAGCGGAATTCAGCTCGCTCAGGCTCAGCGAGTACCACAGTATCAGGTAACTGGTTAAATGAACTTTGCGAGGCACACCCCGTCATGGCGCCTAATAACAACAAAGCTCCAATGAACCTAACACTTCTGCGCTCTTGCATAATTTTATCCTTAAATAAACACTGGCCTCTATTACAGCACATTCAACGCCATTCAGGCAAAAAGCAGACATAAAAAAACCCCGTTTACACGGGGTTTTCAATAAAGCTGAGAAAATCTTTACGATTATTCTTCGCTTTTGGTTTCTTCTTCAGTTGCTGGCTCTGCCGGCGCTTCAGTTGCTGGTTCTTCTTTTTTCTCAGCTGCTTCTTTCATGCTTAAACGCACGCGACCCTGACGGTCAATTTCCAGTACTTTAACCGGAACAACATCACCAACTTTCAGGTATTCGTTTACGTCGTTAACACGTTCTTCTGCAATTTGAGAAATGTGAACTAAGCCATCTTTACCTGGAAGAACAGTAACAAAGGCACCGAAGTCTACGATACGCGCTACTTTACCTTGGTAAATTTTTCCTACTTCAACGTTAGCCGTTAACTGCTTGATTTTCTCAATAGCGGCATCGGCATCAGCCTGGTCGCTTGCTGCAACTTTAATAGTACCGTCGTCACCAATCTCAATGTTGGTATTAGTTGACTCAGTCAGCTCGCGAATAACCGCTCCGCCTTTACCGATAACGTCTTTGATCTTGTCCTGATCAATTTTGATGGTGGTAAAGCGAGGTGCATAAGTAGACAGCTCTTCACGGTGACCGCCTATAGCTTCGTCCATCACTTTCAGAATGTGTAAGCGAGCTGATTTAGCCTGCGCTAATGCGCTTTCCATGATGTCACGAGTGATACCATCAATTTTAATGTCCATTTGCAGCGCAGTAATACCATCGGTGTTACCGGCTACTTTAAAGTCCATATCACCCAAGTGATCTTCGTCACCAAGGATATCAGACAGAACAACATGCTTGTCGCCTTCTTTGACCAAGCCCATAGCAATACCCGCTACAGAAGACTTGATTGGCACACCCGCATCCATCAACGCCAGTGAAGAACCACAAACTGAGGCCATTGAACTTGAACCGTTTGATTCAGTAATTTCTGAAACCACACGAATAGTGTATGGGAATTCGTCGTGGCTAGGCATAACGGCCTGAATACCACGCTTAGCCAAACGACCATGACCAATTTCACGACGTTTTGGCGAACCAACCATACCCGTTTCACCAACACAGTATGGAGGGAAGTTATAATGCAGCATGAAGCGATTCGTGTTCATACCAGTCAGCTCATCAATCATCTGAGCATCACGATCGGTACCTAAAGTCGCAGTTACCAACGCCTGAGTCTCACCACGGGTAAACAATGCTGAACCGTGAGTACGCGGTAATACACCAGTCGCCACGCTAATAGCACGAACCATGTCAGGGTCGCGGCCATCAATACGCTTTTCACCAGCAATAATGCGGCTACGTACAATATCACTTTCCAGATCGTGGAAGATTTTTCCGGCTTCTTCTAAATCGACATTTTCATCTTCAGCAGTCAGCTTCTCAACCATCTGTTCTTTAACCTGGTCAAGCTTACCTTTACGTTCAGCTTTGTCGGTAGTGCGGTAGGCTTCGCCAATACCTTGCTCTGCCAATTCACGAATTTTGGTCTGTAAGCTCTCATCTTTTGCAGGTGCCTGCCAGTTCCACTTCTCTTTGCCTGCTTCTGCAGTAAATTCAGTAATGGCTTTAATAACGTCCTGCATTGCTTCGTGACCGTACATAACAGCACCAAGCATTTGGTCTTCAGACAGCAATTCAGCTTCTGATTCAACCATTAAGACAGCTTTATCAGTACCAGCAACCACAAGGTCCAGCTTCGAGTTTTCTAACTCATCTGCGGTTGGGTTTAATACGTATTCATCGTTCACGACACCAACACGAGCTGCGCCGATTGGGCCCGCGAAAGGAACGCCAGAAATAGACAGCGCTGCTGAAGTACCAATTAAGGCAACAATATCAGGATTAATTTGAGGGTTTACAGAAACAACAGTTGCGACAACTTGCACTTCGTTCATGAAACCATCAGGGAATAATGGGCGAATTGGACGGTCGATTAAACGACAAGTCAGAGTTTCATTTTCGCTTGGACGGCCTTCACGCTTAAAGAAGCCACCTGGAATTTTACCGGCTGCGTAAGTTTTCTCTTGGTAATTTACCGTTAATGGAAAAAAGTTTTGCCCTTCGCGAGCTTCTTTTTTCGCAACCACAGTGACTAGAACTGTTGTGTCATCGATGCTGGCAAGCACAGAAGCAGTCGCCTGACGTGCTATTACGCCAGTTTCTAATGTGACTGTATGCTGACCGTACTGAAATTGTTTAGTTATTGGATTCACGTTGCTTTCCTTTACCTTCAAAATATAGAGTACCCGGATTGATACTCGTCTTCTCTCTTTATTTATCTCACAGCATAGTATAGGGGAATTGTGACGAAATTAAGACCCATAAGCCTAAAAAAGAATACAAAAAAAGGGCCTGAAGGCCCTTTTTATTTTATTCTTTTCAGAACGTTTGTCTTAACGGCGGATGCCTAGACGTTCTACGATAGCTACGTAGCGTTTTTCGTCTTTACGCTTCAGGTAATCAAGAAGCTTACGACGGCGACTAACCATACGTAACAGACCACGACGTGAGTGATGATCTTTCTTATGTTCTTTAAAGTGGTCTTGTAATTCAGCCAGGTTTTTAGTTAAAAGTGCAACTTGCACTTCAGGAGAACCGGTATCGTTCTCGCCTTGACCAAATTCTTTTAAAATCTCAGCTTTCTGTTCAACAGTTAGTGACATGCTAACTCCTAAGTTTTGTCAAAATGATCGACGCCAATCACTAATTCAGCATCGATATGAAGGCGGCGATTATACTCGTCGACCGCCATAAAAACAACTATAAATCCACATGCTCTCGTGCAATAACGCGGCGCGGCCATAATTCCGCATTTTTCACCCGTCCGACGCCAAGAAAGAGTGAGTTTTCCGTGGTAACGCGCCATTCTTCGGCTTCATTCCCATTTTTTTCAGGTAAAGGAATGGGTTGTCCATGCAAAAAGTCGCGAGTTTGGGCTTGAGTCACTGTTACCTCAGGCAACTCTCCCAGTAGCAAGTCAGCCGGGTGCAATAACGCATCGAGAGCTTCATAGCCCTCTTGTGCTATCGCTTCCAGTTGTTCCAGAGTCACCATAACGGCTTCATCTATATCGGCCACGGCGTTACGGTGTAACATGGAGACGTGCGCACCACAGCCTAATAACTGACCCAAGTCATCAACTAAAGTACGAATATAGGTACCTTTGCTGCAACTCACTTGCAGGGTCACTTTATTATTCTGAATATCCAACAGCTCAATAGAGTGAATGGTAATTGTGCGAGTTTTCTTCGGGACTTCGATGCCTTGCCGCGCATAATAATATAATGGACGACCTTCGTGCTTCAGTGCCGAGTAAATAGAGGGAGACTGTTCCTGTTCACCAATAAACTGCTTTATTGCATCAGCAACAGTAGCGGCATCAACTGCAACAGACTTTTCCTCTACAACTTCACCTTCGGCATCACTGGTGGTTGTTCTTATCCCCAGCGTAGCTTCAACCCAGTAGGCTTTATCGGCATCCAACAGATATTGCGAGAATTTGGTCGCCTCTCCCAGGCAAACTGGCAGAATACCTGTTGCCAGAGGATCCAGCGCACCAGTATGACCCGCTTTTTGAGCATTATACAGGCGCTTAACACGCTGCAGGGCATGGTTTGAACTCATGCCCTGCGGTTTATTCAATAATACTACGCCCGTGACAGCACGGCCTTTGCGTAGACGAGCTTTAGACATTAATCGTCTCCGCTGTTTTCGCTGCTTTTCTTATCTCGTTCACGAGCTTCCGCAACCAATTTGCCCATACGGATCCCCTCATTTAAAGAAGCGTCGTGCTGGAATTTTAGTTGCGGAACAATGCGTGCTTTGATGCGCTTACCCAATAAAGAGCGAATGAAACCTGAGGCTTCATTCAACACTTTTAACGCCTGTTTTATTTGCTCAGGGTCATCTTGGAAAAAAGTAACAAACACTTTGGCATAAGCTAAGTCACGAGAAACTTCCACGTCGGATACTGTGACCATGCTAACGCGAGGATCTTTTATCTCACGTTGCAGGATCATAGCGATTTCTCGTTGTAGCTGATGCCGTACCCTTTCGGTACGGCTAAACTCTTGAGCCATAAATTACTGTGTCCTTGATTACAGCGTACGTTCAATCTGAATGGTTTCGAAGACTTCGATTTGGTCGCCTTCTTTGACATCGTTGTAGTTCTTAACGCCGATACCACATTCCATGCCGTTACGAACTTCCTGAACGTCATCTTTAAAGCGACGTAAAGATTCCAGCTCGCCTTCGTAGATAACAACGTTATCACGCAATACACGAATTGGTGCTGAACGCTTAACAATACCTTCAGTAACCATACAACCAGCTATCGCACCAATCTTAGGTGATTTGAAGACATCACGAACTTCGGCCAAACCAATGATCTGCTGTTTAAACTCAGGCTGAAGCATACCGCTCATTGCCGCTTTAACTTCGTCAATTAAGTCATAAATAACGCTGTAATAGCGTAAGTCGACACTTTCCTGTTCAACCAGTTTTCTGGCTGCAGCTTCAGCACGAACGTTAAAACCAACAACAATGGCATTTGAAGCACTGGCCAGAGAAATATCGGTTTCGGTGATACCACCAACGCCGCTACCGATGATGTTCACTTTCACTTCATCAGTCGACAGTTTGGTTAAGGCATCAGAAATCGCTTCCAGTGACCCTTGTACGTCAGACTTAAGTACGATATTAAGCTCAGCAACATCACCTTCGGCCATGTCCGCAAACATGTTTTCCAGTTTCGCTTTCTGTTGCTTGGCTAATTTCACGTCACGGTATTTACCCTGACGGTAGTTAGCAACTTCACGCGCTTTACGCTCGTCTCTGACAACCGTTGCTTCGTCGCCTGCCTGAGGAACACCGGACAGACCAAGTATTTCTACTGGAATAGATGGGCCAGCTTCTTTAATTTCTTTACCGGTTTCATCGCGCATCGCACGAATACGACCGTATTCAAGACCACAAAGTACAACATCGCCCTGCTTCAACAGACCGCGCTGTACCAATACTGTTGCTACCGGACCACGACCGCGATCCAGACGTGATTCAACAACAATGCCTGACGCCATGCCAGTTTTTTCTGCACGTAAATCTAATACTTCAGATTGCAGCAAGATGGCTTCTAACAGTTCATCAATACCTTCACCGGTGTGAGCAGACAGTGGAATGAACTGCACATCGCCACCCCAGTCTTCCGGAATAACTTCCAGCTGCGACAACTCGTTTTTAACACGATCTGGATCTGCGCCTTCTTTATCCATCTTGTTCACAGCGACAACCAGAGGTACACCAGCGGCTTTAGCATGTTGAACCGCTTCTTTGGTTTGCGGCATAACACCATCGTCCGCAGCAACTACCAGGATAACAACATCTGTTGCGCCTGCACCACGTGCACGCATAGAAGTAAAGGCGGCGTGTCCCGGAGTATCCAGGAAAGTCACCATGCCGTGACCCGTTTCAACGTGGTATGCACCGATGTGCTGAGTAATACCACCCGCTTCGCCTGATGCAACTTTGGCTTTACGAATGTAATCCAGCAACGATGTCTTACCATGGTCAACGTGACCCATAACAGTAACGACTGGTGCACGAGGTGCCTCTTCTCCGCCTTCCTGGCGGTCAGAAAGCACTTCTTCTTCCAGCGCATTATCTTTCACTAACGCAGGTTTATGACCCAGCTCTTCAACCACCAGAGCAGCTGTGTCTTGATCAAGAATCTGGTTAATGGTGACCATCTCGCCCATTTTCATCATGGTCTTGATAAGGTCACTGGCTTTAACTGCCATACGGTTAGCAAGTTCACCAACGGTAATGGTCTCACCAATTTTCACATCACGTTCAACTGGCTGAGCTGGTTTATTAAAGCCCTGTTGCAGCGACGAGCCGCGACGAGCACCTTTACGACGCTTCTCGCGGCGTGGAGTATCATCGCTTTCTTCATCTTTACGACGACGTTTTTTACCGCGCTTACGGCTTTTACGCTCTTCGTCAAAGTCCTGTGCGTCTTCAGCTTCTTGTGCAGTAGATGACGTTGTAAAGTGCACGTCTTCTTTTTCTTGCTGTTTACGTTTCTGCTCTTCTTCTTCCCAGCGTTTTGCGTTCTCTTCCGCCAGTTTACGAGCTTCTTCCGCTTGCGCTTCCGCTTCTTTTTCCGCTTTTTTACGAGCTTCTTCTTCCTGTTGACGCTTCAGCTTTTCAGCATCGGCTTTCGCTTTGTCTGCCGCTTCACGCTCTTCAGGAGTCATCGCAGCGCGCTTTTCAGCTTCTGCTTTTTGACGCTCTTTCTCTTTTTCTTTACGCAGTTTCTCTTTTTCAGCTTTTTCTTTCTCAGCTTTCTCGCGCTCAACCTTAGCTTTCGCTTCGGCTTCTTTACGCTGCTGCTCTTCTTCGCGCTGTTTTTCTTCTTCGCGAAGCTTCGCTTCTTCCGCTTCTTTCTCTTGTGCTAAGCGTTCTTGTTCTTCACGTTCCTGCTCTTCGCTTGCTGAACGTTTCACGTAAGTACGCTTTTTACGCACTTCTACCTGAACGGATTTAGAGTCTCTTCCGCCGCCAACGCTTAACGTACTTTTTGTTTTACGCTTTAAAGTCATTTTGCTGGGTTCAGAGCTGCCGCCACCACCGTGCTGACGATTCAAGTGAGCCAGTAATTTCTGTTTTTCATCTTCGTTAACAGAATCACCCGCTTTCTTGGTCATGCCCGCTTCAGCGAACTGCTGAACCAGACGATCAACTGTTGTACCGACATCTTTGGCCAGCTTATCGAGCGTTACTTCTTCCATAGTCTGTTGTACCTCCGCTGATCGTTCTACTATTCTTCATTGAACCAGCAAATATTGCGGGCTTTCATAATTAAATCGCCAGCCTGCTGTTCATTTAATTCTTCAATATCGGCTAAGTCGTCAACGCCCTGTTCCGCTAACTCTTCCAGAGTTGTCACGCCTTTGCTGGCTAATACATAAGCCAGGTGACGCTCCATTCCTTCCAGGTTCAACAGTGTGTCATCTGGTTCAGCCGATTCCAGAGATTCTTCGGTAGCCAAAGCTTTCGTGGTTAAATAAGCACGTGCTCTGCTACGTAATTCTTCTACGATATCTTCGTCCATCCCTTCGATATCAAGGAATTCTGCAACCGGGACATAAGCCACTTCTTCAAGTGAAGAGAAGCCTTCATCAACCAGTACATTTGCAAAATCTTCATCGATATCTAAAGTCGATACGAACAAGTTCAATAGACGCTGAGTTTCAGCTTCATTTTTTTCGTTGAACTCGTCTTCGGTCATAACGTTCAGCGTCCAGCCTGTTAGCTGGCTGGCAAGGCGAACATTCTGTCCACCTTTACCAATAGCTTGAGCCAGGTTATCTGCCGCAACCGCAATATCCATAGTGTGTGCATCTTCATCCACAACTATAGACGCTACTTCAGCAGGTGCCATCGCGTTAATGACGTACTGTGCCGGGTTATCATCCCAAAGCACAATGTCTACGCGCTCGCCACCAAGCTCACCGGATACCGCCTGAACTCGTGCGCCGCGCATACCAACGCAAGCCCCAACAGGATCTATACGCTTATCATTACTCTTAACTGCAATTTTAGCACGCGACCCCGGGTCTCTGGCAGCACCGCGTAGCTCAATCATCTCTTCACCTATTTCAGGCACTTCGATACGGAACAATTCCAACAAGAAGTTAGGATTGGTTCTGCTTACAAATAGTTGTGCACCACGAGCTTCTGGACGAACGTCATAAAGCAAGCCACGAATGCGGTCACCTGGACGTACCGACTCACGCGGTAACATTTCGTCACGATAAATAATCGCTTCTGCGTTATTACCTAAATCCAGAATAACGTGTTCCCGATTCGCACGCTTCACAATACCGCTGACCATTTCACCCACTTGTTCGCGGTATTCATCAACAACCTGAGCTCGCTCGGCTTCACGTACTTTCTGTACAATAACCTGTTTTGCAGTCTGGGTCGTAATACGGTCGAACTGTATCGAATCAATTTGCTCTTCTACGTAGTCACCGGCCTGTACCGATGGATCTTCGTATTGCGCTGCTGACAAACTAATTTCACGGTAAGGATGTTCCAATCCGGTATCCGTGTCTTCAACGACTAACCAACGACGGAATGTATCGAATTCGCCGGTGGTACGATCGATATCAATACGAACTTCAATATCGCCGTCGTACTTCTTTTTGGTCGCATGAGCCAATGCTGACTCTAACGCTTCAAATATTTTTTCGCGTGGTACTGCTTTTTCGTTTGAAACCGCTTCTGCGACTAACAGTATTTCTTTACTCATGAGTGCTGCCTCGCCAACGCAATCTTTTAATCAAATGCCGGAACCAGGTGAGCGTTTTTCACATCACGCATATTCACCTGAAGGGTATCGTTATCAACGGCAAGGGTCAGTTCTTCGCCCTCAACCGCAATCAATTCTGCCTTAAATTTTCTTTTGTTTTTTTGCGCCGCTACTAACTCAAAAGCAACGGTTTCATTGATATAAGGCTGCATTTGTTGGGCATTAAAAAACGGTCTTTCCATTCCCGGAGAGGACACTTCCAGGTTGTATTCAACATTAATAGGGTCTTCAACATCCAGTAGTGAGCTGACCTGATAACTCACGTCTGCACAGTTATCCACACTGATACCTTCCGGATGATCGATATATACCCGTAATGTTGAAAACTTACCGGCGCGAATAAACTCTACGCCCCACAATTCAAAGTCCAGCGCTTCTACCGCTGGGCGAATTATATCGGTTAACCGTTCTTGCAAATTTGCCAATTACTGCCTCCTGAAACAAAAAAAGGGCGCAAGCGCCCAGTGTTCTGGCTATCCTAAGATAGCTAAGGCCGCATAGCAAAAAGCCCCGAGCTGCTGCGGGGCTTTCTGAACACTGGACCCTTTGTCAGTTATTTTAGCAAAAGCGACGTCTTAATGCGAAACGCTGCTACTAAAATTGGTTGCGGGGGCAGGATTTGAACCTACGACCTTCGGGTTATGAGCCCGACGAGCTACCAGACTGCTCCACCCCGCGTCCGAAACTTGTTGCACATTATACGTATTTTTCGTTTATTTTCAACCTCTGAGGCAACAATCAGAGAGCTAATTTTGGTGCAGAAGGCGGGACTTGAACCCGCACGCCCGTAAGAGCACTACCCCCTCAAGGTAGCGTGTCTACCAATTCCACCACTTCTGCAAAATCTTAGTCAATTGGCGGCACGTCAGATTCTGACTTATCATCCGCTGGAGGTAACTCTTGCTCTTCAGCCGGAACTGAAAGGTCTGAAAAGTCATTTGACGACTCATCAGTAGAGGTCGATAAGTTACCTAATACCAGGCTCAGAATGAAAAACACTACCGCCAACCCGGCTGTTGCGCGGGTCAGGAAGTTACCTGAACCTGATGAACCAAAAACAGTGTTCGATGCGCCTGAACCAAAAGATGCGCCCATGTCTGCGCCTTTGCCTTGTTGCAGCATGATAAAGCCAATTAAGACCAAAGCGACAACGAGAAATGCGATCATCAAAATTTCGTACATAATTTTACCCTTGAGCAGCTTGGCAAATAGCAACAAAGTCTGATTCTTTCAAACTTGCGCCACCTATCAGGCCGCCATCAATGTCTTTTTGCGCAAATAATTCGGCAGCGTTGTCAGCTTTAACTGAGCCGCCGTACAATAACGGCATTTTCTCACCAATCGCGCCAAATTGCTCTACCAGTAACGCTCTTAATTTTGCATGAACGTCCTGTGCTTGTTCTGGTGAAGCCGTTTCTCCGGTACCAATTGCCCAAACTGGCTCATAGGCCAAAACAATTTTACCGGCTTGCTCTTTAGGAATGTCTGCCAAAGCCGCTTGCGCTTGCTCTGCTACAACTTCCCAGGTGTTTCCCTCATCGCGTTGTGCTTTATTCTCACCAACACAAATTACCGCTGTCATACCGGCATTAACCGTAGCCAGGGTTTTCTCATTCACCATTTTGTCGGTTTCTGCGAACAACTGCCGACGTTCTGAATGTCCCACTAGCACGTAGCTAACACCAAATTCCTGTAGCTGCGCGGTTGAAATTTCACCGGTAAAGGCGCCGCCAGTGTGTTCAGATACACTCTGAGCACCAATGGCAATGTCATCGT
>Ga0206123_10002847_pt1 | contig 14685 bp, 7 predicted proteins | sample Helgoland_Spring_2_FD_160086 | JGI IMG/M metagenome (GOLD analysis project Ga0206123, IMG submission 160086) | Pelagic subsurface seawater microbial communities from Kabeltonne, Helgoland, North Sea - Helgoland_Spring_Bloom_20160316_1 | ecosystem: Environmental > Aquatic > Marine > Epipelagic ...
CGCTCAAACGTAATGCCGCAGTCAACCATCAGCCAGGAATCATCGTGACCGAAGAGATTGAGGTTCATGCCGATTTCACCGGATCCACCCAGGGGCAGAAACCACAATTCCTGATCTGTGGGCTGCCGAAATTTCACAGTGAGGTCTGACACGATAAGCAGGTGTAAAGGCGACGTGAGGCCATTGTGGTGCGCTGGATCGGTTGCGCGCATTGATAACAAGGCAAGCCCGCACGGTCGAAAACCCAAAATCGGGATTGCTCAAAATCTGCGCCCGCCTTTTTAAGCCTGTCCACACGCCGCGTATTCAGCGTGATGCCGCCAGTTTCATAACTTTGCTGGCTTATCGAAAGCGTTTGCCGAGCCAGTCGAACAAGGCGTTTAAGGTTCAGCTGGTTGGGTTTGCACAGGCCATTAACCCCCGCGCGGAACAAAATTTCACTCCGTAAATAATTGCCAACGCCGGCGAGGAAGCGCTGGTCCAAATAGAGTTTTCCAAGGCTTTGGTTTTGAAATCTTGTGGATTGCAGTCGCGCAACAAGGGTTTCTGGCGTAAGAATAGGGTCTAGGATGTCCGGGCCCAAGCGGCTGAGAAAAGGATGTTGCGCGACGTTTTGAGTCCGCCAAAGGCTAATATCCGTTGCGCTGTAGAGTCGGATGCAACGGTCTTGATGGCCCAATTCGAGTCGCAGTGCCCGACCTGGCAGGAGTGGATCGTTTGGGCGCGCCACTTGCCAGAGTCCGTATAACTGATTGTGCGAGTAGATCGTCCAACCATTGTCAAAATCGGTTAGAAGCGCCTTGCCGTGGGTTCGAAAGGCCTTGATGCGCTGCCCTCGGAAGCGCGGGCCGAAAGGCCTCAGACGATGATAGGGCAGTCGCACGTGATCAATCGAAAGGCCGGCAATGGCGTCGCTCAGCGCGTCCGCTGCGCGTCTTATTTCGGGGCCTTCTGGCACAGATGCACTCCGCTAGATCTGACTGTGGTACGTAGATTGCGGATTTTCGATTACAAGCCCAAAAGCGCGGCTTGTGCCAATAAGGGGGCTGCGAGCTTGATCGAGGCCTGGTCCACCATGACGCCATCAACGCTTACCGCGCCCAGACCTTGGGCTAACGCCGCCTCATAAGCTGCGTGTTGCGCCCGCGCTTGTGCCACGGCTTCCAAGCTAGGACTAAAACACGTTGTGATGGGCGCAATTTGATCGGGATGGATCGCCCATTTGCCGGTCATCCCAAGGCACTTGGCTGCCGTGCAGTCGGCCGCATGCCCGATTCCGTCCTTAAAATTCGCATAGGGTCCATCAATCGGTTCGAGACCGTGAGCACGCGCCGCCATAATGAGTTGATACCGCGGGTAATGCCAGAGATCGCCGGCGTACCCGCCCTGATCGCCAATATTTAGGGTGTCAATTCGCTGGCTCGCGGCAAAATCACCCATGCCGAAAATCAAGGTTTCAAGCCGTTCGCAGGCGGCTGCGATGTCGCTAACATTGAGCATGCCGGTTGCATCTTCAACCAGCGCCTCGAGACCGGAGGCCCGGTCAAGACCACGGCGCGCCTCGATTTGAACCAATAATTGATCCACAAAAAGCAGATCCGAGCTGCGTTGCGTTTTCGGTAGGATCAAGGTTTGCGGCCTTGTGCTAGGCGCGCCATCATGATCCATGAGATGCAGAATATCTTGGTAGCAGTGCTCGCTGGATAGCGCGTTTATTCGGACTGAAACTGTCGGCGCGCGCCAAGTCTCTTCTTTCAGCAGCTGCGCAACGAGGTTACGGGCGTTCTCTTTCTCTAAAGGCGCGACGGCATCCTCTAGATCAATAATGACGACGTCGACATCAAGCTTCGTGCTTTTAAGCAGCATTTTTTCGTTGCTGCCGGGAACGCTGATGTGACAACGGCGGAGTCGATGGGTCATGGCGGGGGTCCTAAAATGCTTGTACCCAATATAACCTATTCAGTGCCAGAAAATGCGCTTGGGTCGCTGTCGTGGCTTTATGAACAAGCATGATCGTTTAAGTGCGCTGACCGTCATAGTACAATTTGGCGGTTGGACGGATTAGGCGTATTAGACGTACTAGAACCCTTGGACTTAAAGGATAGGATTAGTCATGAGTGAGCGAGTAGACGTTGCGGGATTAAGCGTTGCAAAAGAATTACATGCATTCGTTGAAAATGACGTATTGCCAGGTCTTGCCATTGCGCCTGCGGACTTTTGGCGGGGTTTTGCGAGCTTGCTAGACGTTTTTTCCCCGAGAAATAAAGCACTCCTCGCCGTCAGAGATGATCTGCAGAGCAAGATTGATACGTGGCATCAGGCGCACGCGGGCCAGTCGATCGATGTCGCGCAAGCTGAGGCATTTCTGAAAAGTGTTGGTTATTTATTACCCGAAGTTGAAGACTTCGAAATTACAACGCAAAACGTCGATCCTGAGATCGCGACCATCGCCGGTCCACAATTGGTGGTTCCGATTACGAATGCGCGATTTGCCTTAAACGCGGCGAACGCCCGGTGGGGCAGCCTGTTCGATGCGCTCTACGGCACGGATGTGATCGAAGAATCCCCAGGTTATGAGAAAGGCCGAAGCTATAACGAAAAACGGGGTGAGCGTGTGATCGCCTATGCTTCTGAGGTCTTAGATCGATATGCGCCGCTCGAGGGAACGCGCCACAGTAGTGTGTTGGGCTATCGCATTGAGGCAGGTCAGCTGGTTGCAGATTGCGAGGGGGGCATGGTGGCTCAGCTGGCAAAGCCCGCGCAATTCCGCGGCTTCCAAGGTGATGCGAGTCAGCCTTCCGCAATCTTACTCGCGAATCACAACCTGCACCTCGAAATTCAAGTCGATCGCATGGATAGCGTCGGCGGGACCCATAAGGCCGGCGTCAAAGACGTTGTGCTGGAATCGGCGATTTCAACGATCCAAGACTGCGAAGATTCTGTAGCAGCGGTTGATGCAGCGGATAAAACGTTGGTTTATCAAAATTGGTTGGGTTTGATGCGCGGCGATCTGGAAGAGTCTTTTGAAAAGGGCGGTCAGACCCTAACGCGATCCTTGAGCCCAGATCGAGCGTATCGCGACCCCCAGGGCGAGGCCTTTACGCTGCCGGGTCGCAGTATGCTGCTGATTCGAAACGTGGGTCACTTAATGACAACGGATGCGGTGTTGGATGCAGCCGGGCACGAGGTTCCAGAAGGGATCCTCGATGGCTATATGACCAGCACGATCGCGTTGTTTGACGTCTTGGGTAAGAGCCGGGTTCAAAACAGTCGATGTGGTTCCGTTTATATCGTCAAGCCAAAAATGCATGGTCCGGATGAAGTCCGATTTACGGTGGACTTGTTTGCGGCGATCGAAGCGCAGCTGAAGTTGCCCAAAAACACCCTAAAGATTGGGATCATGGATGAGGAACGCCGAACGACGCTGAATCTAAAAGCCTGCATTTATGAAGCTAAAGAGCGTGTCATTTTCATTAACACAGGATTTTTAGATCGTACTGGGGACGAAATTCATACCAGTATGGAAGCCGGGCCCGTCGTCCGAAAAACCTTGATGAAGCAGCAACCCTGGATTCTCGCCTACGAAGATTGGAATGTTGATACGGGTTTGGCGGCTGGCTTTTTGGGTCGCGCTCAGATTGGGAAGGGCATGTGGGCCATGCCGGATGAAATGGCGCAAATGATGACGGCTAAAATTAACCATCCTACGGCGGGTGCAAATTGTGCCTGGGTACCCTCGCCAACGGCTGCAACCTTGCACGCGATGCACTACCACGACGTGAATGTTCCAGGTAAGCAACAGGAACTGACCGGTGCTGCGCGCGCCACACTCGCTGAACTGATGACCCTGCCACTCCTGCACGGAGAGAATTTGTCTGTCGATGAGATCAACGAAGAACTTGAAAATAATGTTCAGGGCATTCTTGGTTATGTCGTCCGTTGGATTGATCAAGGGATCGGCTGCTCGAAAGTACCGGATGTCCACGATGTTGGCTTGATGGAAGATCGTGCAACCTTACGGATTTCATCGCAACACATTGCCAATTGGTTGCGGCATGGGCTGTGCACTGCCGCGCAAGTGTCAGCCGTCCTGGAAAAAATGGCGGTGATTGTTGATGCTCAAAACGCATCAGACGCGGCGTACAGGCCGATGGCGCCAAACTTTGTTGACTCGGTTGCTTTTCAGGCCGCCTCGGATTTGATCTTTAAAGGGGTAGAGCAGCCTAATGGCTATACCGAACCCGTACTGCATGCTCGGCGCCGCGAAGCAAAGCGGAAGTACGGTGTGTAAGATTGATTGCCTGATTGCCTGATTGCCTGATCACCTGCGTGCTTGCAGCACGGAATCGCATCGCCATAGGCGAATTACCGAACTACGCCTGCCGTTGACCGGTTAGGCTCGCTGCACCCCCTGCGCTGTGTTGCTGAATGCGATCGTCGGCCATTGCCTCTGAGCGTCGGCAAGTTTTGCCAGGAACATCAAAAACCGTCAAAAAAACGTCAAACGGCGCTCGCTGTGCCGCTCCTGAGAAAGTAAAACTGAATTAATTCAATAACCTATAAAAACTTTTTAGTTTGGCACGGCTTGTGCTTTTTAAAAGGCTCCGAGTCCCGTTGTTCATGACGGGCTCGGCGAAGAAACCCTTTTAAAGGAGCGGTGCAATGAGTCGGCAACGAACGTTAATCAGGAATGTCTTAAAACTTTATCAAAAGGCTGGGCTGTCGCTACTTGCGATGGGTATGAGCGCGAGTGTGCTCGCCAATCAATTGCCTCAAGGCCCGCAGATCAACCAAAAAATCAGCGCACGGCTGGTGCTGAACGCTCGCGGTGATACCACGCAAGCTGCGCAACTAAGTCCTCATCGACCCGCCGGTAATGGGGTGAAGTCCGTCCCCACAGCATCTGATCAGATCGATCGATTTAAAACGAGTGGTAACCCGTCTGAGACGATCAGTCGTTATCTTTGGGATGGCGCAAAGACCTCTGAGCCGAAATTGTCACGTTACCTTTGGGATGGCGCAAAGACTTCTGAGGCGAAATTGTCACGTTACCTTTGGGATGGCGCAAAGACTTCTGAGGCGAAATTGTCGCGTTACCTTTGGGATGGCGCAAAGACACCTGAAATCGAGCTCTCACGAGTTCTTTGGACTGCCGAAAAAGCGTCGGAATGGCAATCAGCTTCACGACGATGGGTCCCGGTGCCAGTCGCGGCGGAACAGGGCGAGTATGACCCACGCTTTGCACGCTTTCTCTGGCGCGAGTTTGACACGGCGCTACCCGACACCCAGCCGAAATCGGGACGGCTCGATGACCTAATGGGACAGGATTATCCTGCTTTCTTACTGGATCCCCGGCTCCAGGTCGCAAGCACTGACGCGATGTTGAGCCCCTCACATCGAAAGCAACAGATAGCCCTAACTGGTTTGAATTATTCAGCCAAGAGCGCCGCGACGCTTGAGTTTGAGGGGCAGATCGTTCGGTGGTCGTTGGTCAATCAGGGCCTTAAGCCGTTGGAATTTTCAACCTTAGATTTGACCGTCCCGGACGGCGCGGCACTAACGAGTGTCGTCATCAAGCAACCTGGGTTGGCGCCGATCGATCTTGGCGTCGAGGGCTCGAGGTTGCGTTTGGATGGCGCTTTACATCCGGGAACCGCGGCAACCGTTGAGGTTGGGTTTGCCGAAGCCCCGAGCCGAGATGAAAGCCAGTATGGCTTCAATCTCGCGTTTAAAAACGGTCAAACGATTGAATTCTTATCTCGGCGCAATTTGCCGATACAAGGTGAGCGCAGAGATTCTTTCTTCCCAACCTTGATCCGAGCGGACGAATTGCACCGAGCGGGTTTAACGGGTCGAGGTGTTGGGGTTGCCGTGATTGATACCGGTGCCTGGGCGCATCCCGCACTGGCGCTCAATACGGAAGGTCAATCCAGAGTGTTGTCATTTTATGATGCCATTAAGAATGAAGAAGGCGCTGTCATGGTCGATGAAAACGGCCATGGCTCCCATATCACGAGTGTTCTGGCGTCTTCAGAGGCAAGCTATGATCAATCGGGTACCCGAACCGGTAGCTACCATGGTATCGCGCCGGACGTCGATCTCGTTGTGGTTAAAGCCTTTAACGATGAAAGTAAAAGTACCTACCTGGATGTCGTCAGCGCGATCGCCTATGTGGTTAAGCATCGCGACCGTTTTAATATCAAGGTTTTGACACTGGCCTTTCAGGGCGATGCGGTCTCGCATTATTGGCAGGACCCTATTAATCAAGCCGTCATGGCGGCGTGGGATGCCGGGATCACGGTTGTCGTCTCGGCGGGTAATTCCGGACCAGATGCAATGACGATCGGGGCGCCTGGCAATGTGCCCTATGTGATTACCGTTGGTGCTGTAACCGATCACTACACGATGGATGATCAGAGCGATGACTATGTCGCCACCTTTTCGTCCGTTGGTCCGACGCTCGAGGGTTTTGCAAAGCCGGAAATGACAGCGCCAGGCGGGCACATGATGGGCTTGATTCCAGAGGCGTCAACCGTGACGTTTGAACACCCAGAATTCCATGATGGCTATCATTATTATTTGATGTCCGGGACGTCTCAAGCCGCCGCGGCCGCGAGCGGCGTTGCGGCTTTAATGTTGCAAGATGATCCGTCTTTGTCACCGAATGATGTGAAGTGTCGGTTAATGGCCTCTGCAAGATTGGCGACCAAGAATGGCCAGCACACTTTTAGCGTGCTGCAGCAAGGTGCTGGTTTGATCGATGCGGTTGCCGCAGTCGCGTCGAAAGAAACCGGATGCGCCAATCAGGGCTTGGATTTGAAGTCGGATATTGCTGGGCGAAGGCATTTCAAGGGTCCTTTTAATAGTCGAGCTCAGATTGAGAAGAACCTGGCCTTAGAGGATTCGGATCAATTGGTCTTGTCCTCGACAGCCGCGGTTTTTCATCAGGTTGCCAGCGAAACCGAAGCGGTCCTGCGGGCATTTAATACCGTGTCTGTGTTCGATGAGTCAGCGCTGAAGCGCGAGGGCCATTACGTCACGCTCGAGAGCTTGGCCGCGAATAATTTGAATTGGGAAGCGTCCGACTTGGTGTCCCAAGGATATTTGCTGAATCGATCCTTTCAGGGCTTGGAGCAGCTTGCATTTGATGGACAGTTCGGGATTGACGCGCAATTGTTGAGCAGTTACTTAATTGGATTGAAGGCGCATCACGGCGGCGTCTCTGACACGGGTTCAAGCTTTAGTCAGGCGGGTTTCATCTGGAATTTATCAAGTCCTGAAAATACGGGTTTCATCTGGAACCTCTCAAGCCCTGAGAATGCGGGCTTTATCTGGAACCTCGCGAATCCTGAAAATGCGGGCTTTATCTGGAACCTCGCGAATCCTGAAAATGCTGGTTTCATCTGGAACCTCTCAAGCCCTGAGAACGCCGGTTTCATCTGGAATCTCTCAACGCCTGCAAATGCCGGTTTCATCTGGAACCTCTCAAGCCCTGAGAACGCAGGCTTTATCTGGAACCTCTCAAGCCCTGAGAACGCCGGTTTCATCTGGAATCTCTCGACGCCTGAAAACGCGGGTTTCATCTGGAACCTCTCAACGCCTGAAAATGCCGGTTTTATCTGGAACCTCTCAAGCCCTGAGAACGCCGGTTTCATCTGGAACCTCTCAAGCCCTGAGAATGCGGGTTTCATCTGGAACCTCTCAAGCCCTGAGAATGCGGGTTTCATCTGGAACCTCGCAAGTCCTGAGAATGCCGGTTTCATCTGGAACCTCGCAAGTCCTGAGAACGCCGGTTTCATCTGGAACCTCTCGACGCCTGAGAATGCGGGTTTCATCTGGAACCTCTCAAGTCTTGAGAATGCGGGGTTCATCTGGAACCTGTCCAATCCTGAGAACGCAGGCTTCATCTGGAACCTGTAGTTGGCATCCCCGACACAGATGTGTTTTAACTTGTGACTGGGTGAAAATGCTGTTCTGATAACGGTTTCGGGGTATTTGGATCAACCGATTGGTCTCATTGAGCTTTTTGTGCGCTTTCCTATCGAGCATTACGGCTGTCGTGAATCACACCAGCCGATTTGTCTGCGATCCAGGGCGCTTGTTCTTTGGTTGCAGCCTACTCGCGTTGGTCATGCTAATCACAACCCCAGTCTCGGCCATAGAAGCCCTAGTCAACAAGCGCGCGATTGTTTTTGATCACCTAACCACCGAGAACGGTTTGTCGCAAAATGGCGTGACCACTTTTGTTCAGGACCGGCAAGGGCTGATCTGGATCGGAACGCAAGAAGGGCTCAATCGTTATGATGGCTATGAGTTTACGAACTTTTATCATCTGATTGAGGATCAAAATTCCCTCTCTCACGACCAAGTCTGGTCCCTGCTTGCGGATCAAACTGGTGGCATCTGGGTCGGGACGGATGCCGGGCTGGACCGCTTTAATCCTGCAACCCAAGGTTTCGAACATATCCCGCTTAAGCCGTCTGTTGAAACAAACGCAGCGATCTCAGTGTATGCGCTCGCGGAGGGCCTGGCGGGCGTCATTTGGGTCGGGACTAATATTGGATTAATAGCGCTTCAACCCGACGGTACGATGGTTTGGTTTGAGCACGAGCTGAATAATCCCAATAGTATCGGGGCGGGCAGCGTTCGGGCGCTGTATCGCGATCAGGCTGATCGGTTGTGGGTTGGCACGGATTCGGGCGGCATAACGGTGATTGATACTCAAGGTCAGGTCAGAGAGCGTTATGTCTCGGATCCATTGAACCCGAACTCGCTGTCGGAAAACGCGGTTCGCGCCATTGCATCGGACACCCTTGGGCGGCTCTGGGTCGGCACCTATAGCGAAGGCGTGAGCATCTTTGATGAACGGGACAATCGTTGGTTTCGCTTGCGGCATGACCCCAAAGACCCCACCTCTGTCACAGGAAATCGCATCCGCACGATTCTCAAAGATACGGGCGGCGACCTTTGGATTGGTGCCGATGGGGGCCTGAATCTTTGGCGATCTGGGGGAGAGGGATTCCAACAATATCGGGCGGATCTGTCGAATAGTAAAAGTCTGAGTGACAACACAATTCTGTCCTTATTTCAGGATCAAGGGGGTGTCATTTGGGTTGGGACGTTTAATGGCATCAGTAAATGGAATGCAACCGTCGAAAAATTCCCAGTCTTTAAACTCCAAGCCACGATTTTTGATGAGATCTCATCGCCTTCGATATCTTCTTTTGCCGAAGATAAATCCGGTAACTTGTGGATCGGTACTTTCGAAGGCCTCAGTGTTTGGGCCGTGGGTGAAAGCGAACCCGTGTTTTATAATGCAGACTCAATGGGGCTGAGTGGCAAGCGGGTCATGGCGCTTGCGGTTGTTGATGATGAAATTTGGGCCGGCACGATGATTGGCGGGCTTAACGTCATCAAGGATGGGCAAGTTGATCGAGTGTATCGCTTCGATCCCAATGATCCCAGGTCGCTGTCGTCGAGTGCCGTTAGCCGGATTTATTTGGATTCGAAGGGGCGGCAATGGATCGCAACCTACGGCGGTGGTATAAATTTGTTCGAGCCAGGAAGGGGGTTTAAGCGCTTTCCCAGCTTGTCTAATCCGAAAGGGCAATTTAGCGATCTTCGAACGCTCGATATCCTCGAGACGCGATCGGGTCTGCTCTGGGTGGCAACCGATGGCGGCGGTATTACAGTCTTGGACGCGGTCACCGGCGATACCTCCGCATTACTCTATGACCCGAACGATTCTGGGAGCTTGTCGAGCAACAATATTGTCTCGCTCCTAGAGACCGATCAAGGGATATGGGTTGGAACGCGGGACCGTGGCATCAATTTTTATGATCCAGTTTCCGCAACCTTCTCCCGGTACTCGAAAGCCGATGGCTTGGCGAGCGACGCGGTATTTGGGTTGTTGGAAGATGCAGCTGGACGCATTTGGGTTAGCGGCGGTAAAGGGCTGACGATGATTGACCCGATGACCATGCAATTCCAGTCGTTTGATTCAAGTCATGGTTTGCAAAATACTGATTTTAATAGTGGCGCCTACCTCGGCCTGTCGGATGGTCTTTTTATCTTTGGGGGTAACAATGGCTTCAATGTCTTTGATCCTGTCAAAATCCGAACCAAAAATAATTACGTGCCTGAAATTACGCTGACGGAATTTAGTAAATTCAACCAAGTTGAACTTAACAGTAGAGCCTTGGATGAAATGGCGGAATTGGTCCTGGATTATCAAGATTCCGTCATTGGCTTTAAGTTTGTTGCTTTGGATTTTACGGCGCCGCTTAAGAATCAGTTCCGGTATCGGCTAAAAGGATTTGATCTGGATTGGGTTGATTTAGTTGGCGAGCATCAAACCACTTATACGAATCTAGATCCTGGTGACTATGAATTCGAAGTGATTGGTTCGAACAATGATCTGGTTTGGAATGACCGCGGTGCATCCATTCGAATCACCGTTTTACCACCGCCCTGGGCCACTTGGTGGGCTTATCTGGGTTACGTCACAGTCTTGATTGTGACGGTCCTGTTGTTGTTAAAAAATAATACGCGCAGGCAACGCTTTGAAGCGGAGAAACGCTACAGTCAACGATTGCAGCTCTATATCGAGTCCCTTGAGCAGGCAACTGAGTGCATTATCATTGCCAACGAAAAGCATGAGATTTTGTTTGCGAATCATGCGATAGCCGCGGTTCATGGATTAGTCCCCACGGCGGCTGTTGGGCAAGATGTTGTGACGGCGTTAATCAGCGACGGGGCGCAAAAGGCTGCTGTGACCCAAGCGCTTGAGCTCACGGGACGTTTTGAGGGTGAGATTGCGGGACCTCCGACCGCGCCAAATCAAACAACCGAGGTGACAATTGCAAGGGTTCAGGATTCAAAATTAAGCGAATCTGCCTTAGTGTCTATTTCCAGGGATATCACCCATCGAAAACAAACCGAAGCCGAGCTGACGGACTACCGAAAAAACCTTGAGTCGCTTGTAGCTGAGCGTTCGGTTGCGCTTCAGCGCGAAATATCTGAACACAAAGAGGCTCGGAGTGAGCTTGCCGCTTCGTTGATGGAAAAAGAGTTGTTACTGAAAGAAGTCCATCATCGCGTTAAAAACAATATGCAGGTCATTTCCAGTCTGCTGAATATGCAAGCAGATGCTCAGGATGACGCGGTATTGGTGAGCCTGCTTGGCGAGAGTCAACAGCGGATCAAGTCAATGTCACTGATCCATGAAAGCCTTTATCAGTCCGACAATCTGCTCGAAATTAATTTTGAAGATTACATTCGCACCCTGGCGACGGGCTTGTGTCGATTTTATACGATCCCAGGTGTTGAGGTGCAATTGGAGGTTTTGGTCGATCAAGTTGCCCTCGAGCTGGACACTGCGGTGCCTTGCGGCTTGATTATTAATGAGCTGATTTCGAATGCGCTCAAGCATGGCTTTAAGACGGGACAAGCGGAGTCTGCTGTGATCGATGTTCAGTTCGTTAAGGATCGTGATTGGTATCGGTTAAAGATTTCCGATAACGGATGCGGGTTGCCAGCGGATTTTGATCCAAAGCAGTCGGGCTCAATGGGAATGGAAATTGTTGATATTTTGACGCAGCAGTTAGAAGGCCGGTTGTCCTTTCAGTCAACGGATGGCGCACAGTTTTTAATTGAGTTTCCAGCAGTGGAGCGAAAAGCCCATGAGTAGAGTATTTGTTGTTGAAGACGAAGTGCTTGTCGCCCGAGATATTAAAAGCCGACTGGAAAAGCTCGGCTATCAGGTGATTGGCACGGCGGCGAGAGGCGATGATGCGGTGAGCCGCGTGCTCAGTGAGCGGCCCGATCTGATTTTGATGGACATAAATCTTAAAGGCGATATGGACGGCATCGAGGCCGCGGATCGGATACGGGCAGAGGCAGATCTGCCGATTATCTTTTGCACGGCGTATTCGAATGATGAGACGCTGGCACGCGCTAAGGTGACGGTGCCCTATGGCTATGTGCTAAAGCCGTTTGACAACCGTGAGCTCGAAATAACCATTGAGATTGCGCTCCACAAGCATCAGATGGAGGTAGCGCTTAAAGCCGCTGGCGTGCGTTTGGAAGCCACCTTGCAAAACTTGGATGATGGGGTTCTGACAGTCGATCAAGCTGGGGTAATTCTGCTTGCTAATCCAATGGCCGTTCAGCTTTTAGGACTTCCAAAAGAAGTGTTGATGGGTTTGAACGCAGAGGCGGTGTTGCGCTTTGAGCCGCTCGATACAACGGGCACTGTTATTGATATCGCCGCGCTGTTACAGGAACAGCTGGCGCTGCCGAGCAGTTTTGATCGGCAGGTGTTATTGCGACAGGACCAGGATGCCTTGCCGGTCGCTGTTGGGCTTAATTGGTTCTCGCCGGGTGAGGCGCCGTTGCTCGTGATCTCACTGCGGGATTTGACGACGCAGATCGCCCAAGAAACGCAATTGGTCAAAACAGCTTTTTATGATGACCTGACGTCGCTCCCGAATCGACAACTTTTTTTGGACCGCCTGACCACGCGATTGATTTCCAAACGGGCCGATGAGGGCCAGGGTCCGGCGCCGTTTGCGGTGGTGGTGATCAGCGTTGAAGGCTTGAGCGTGATTAACCAAGCGCTTGGATTTTCAGCAGGTGATCACGCGATTGCCGAGGTTGCCCGCCGCATTCAGCGTGTCGCACAACCGGATGATACGCTCTCGCATCTGGGGGGTGGCCGGTTTGCCCTGTTACGCAGTGATGGCCGTGATCCGGGTTTGATTCTAGAGACTATCGAGTCCCTACAAGGGTTGATTCACGGCAGTATTGAATGGGCACCGGATGAGAAGGTGACGGTTGACTCACATTGTGGTCTGGTTTTTGGTCCCGGTGAGTATGTTGCGGCAACGGATATGGTTCGCGATGGCGAAACCGCAACGGGACGGGCAAAGTCTGAGGGCCTAGCGGCTTTGGTCTTTGATGTTGCGATGCACGAAAAGGCTAAAGCCATGCTCTTGATGCGCTCGAAGCTTCAGGACGCGATCAATCAACGGGTTCTGCGACCCTATTTTCAGCCCATTGTTGACCTAAAAACACTCAAAATTGTGAGCTTTGAGGCGTTGGTCCGCTGGCCATTACCGGACGACGTATTTATCCCGCCCGATGACTTTATCCCGTTGGCTGAAAAAAGTGGTTTGGTCCTGTTGCTCGGGGATTTGATGCTCGAGACGGTCTGCCAGCAGCTCAAGGCGTTTAATTCAAAAGCGATTGACGGCTTTTCCATTGCGGTCAATATTTCTTCTGAGCAGTTCACGGAGGCCTTGGTTGATCGACTGGACCATCTGATCTTTGAGTACGATTTGCAACCCCAGCAAATTGGCTTAGAGATCACCGAGAGCGTGGCAATGAAGGCCATTGATAATAATTTAAAACTTTTAGAAACCTTCCGGGCAAGAGGGCACAAAATCAGTGTGGATGATTTTGGGACGGGATATTCATCGCTGGCTTATTTAAAGCGGTTTCCATTGGACACCCTGAAGATTGATCGCGCCTTTATTCAGGAGTTGGCGCCAGACACGGACGATTTTATTATCGCAAAGGCGATCATCGACTTGGGGCACAGTTTGGGGTTAAAAATCGTGGCAGAAGGCGTTGAGACGCAAGCTCAGCTGAAGTTACTTCAGGAACTTGGGTGTGACCTCGGGCAAGGCTTTTATTTCCAAAAAGCCAGCACCGGGGAAATGATTAGTCAATGCTATGAGCGCGGTCTGCCGCTGGGACGGGCGCAAACGCTCTAGTATCAGCCATGGTTTAGGCCAGTAGCGCGCCGCCGTCAATGTCAATGACGACACCAGTCATGTAATGGTTCGCCATCGCAAGGATCAATGCCTCTGCAACCTCTTCGGGCAGGCCAACTCGACCAAGGGGCATGCCCTTGCCGATCGCTGCCATGGTGGCGGCTTTTTTATCCCCAAAGTGGTCAAACATGGGGGTATCGATGATGCCGGGGGCGACGGCATTAACCCGTCTCGGCGCCAGCTCTTTTGCAAGCGCGCGGACAAGGCCCTCGACGGCGCAACCGGTACAAGAAACGGAGATCATGCCAGGATTACAGCGTCTTGCTGGTGTCCCTGAAACGAGGGTGATTGATGCGTTTTCGGAAAGAAAGGGCACGCCTGTGCGAACCACGTGGGTGTAACCCCAAAACTTGTCAAAGGCCGCTCTAAATTGATCATCGGTCTGGTCCATAAAGGGCGCCGTAGTTCGAGTCGCCCCAGTCGCCGCGCCAACAAGATGATCGATCGGACCCACTGAGGCAAACAGGGCTTTTAAGCCATCGGGGTCATGGGTGTCGACTTGTGAGAATTGAATCAAAGGATGCAGGGCTGCTGCGTGCGAGATCTTTTCCTGGGTTCGGCTAGCTGCCCAAACGTTTGCCCCGGCCGCTTGTGCCATGACGGCTGTCGCCAGACCAATGCCCGAGGTGCCACCAATAATAACGACGTTTTTTCCCTGCAGTGACATAAGACGGCCCTCTGAATTAAATGATTGAAGACGATAACAGCTTAATTGCAGATTTGGCAAAGCAAGCCTTGGCCTGAATGACTTGCGTGCGGTAATACAAGACAATGGCGCGGTAAGAGTATCAGTAAGTAGCTGGTTTGATCGAGGCTCAGGGGCGCGGGGTGAGTCAGGTAGGGTTCAAGT
>Ga0206123_10002858_pt1 | contig 14636 bp, 13 predicted proteins | sample Helgoland_Spring_2_FD_160086 | JGI IMG/M metagenome (GOLD analysis project Ga0206123, IMG submission 160086) | Pelagic subsurface seawater microbial communities from Kabeltonne, Helgoland, North Sea - Helgoland_Spring_Bloom_20160316_1 | ecosystem: Environmental > Aquatic > Marine > Epipelagic ...
AATTACAACAATTCATAGCAGTTACAGGTCTTATGACAATCGTTCTCGCTTTATACAAGGTTCTCATTTTAAAAGAATGATGAAAAGATATGACGAGATGGATCATATCATCTGTGTTTCTCATGAGGTTGAAAAAGAATTTAATTCCTTTTTTAATCAAAATTCTAAAACACAAGTTATATACAATCCCATGAACTCAGAGGATGTTATTCGTAAATCAAATAGCAGGAAATTTATGCTCGATGCTAATGACGTTTTTCATTTTACAGCAATTGGAAGCCTAATTCCTGTTAAAGGATTTGAACTATTAATTGGCGCTGCAAACTTATTAAAAGAAGAAGGGTTAAATTTTAAACTTAATATCATTGGCAGTGGCCAATTAAAAGAGAAGTTATCTGATTTAATTGTAGGTTATGACTTACAAAACTTCGTGAAGTTATGGGGGTTCCAATCAAATCCTTACAGTATTTTAAAACAAAGTGGCGCTCTTGTTATTTCATCAAAGACGGAAGGACTTCCGACGGTATTGTGTGAGGCTATGATTTTAGGTAAAGCCTGTATCGTTCCAGATATTACAGGGTGCAGAGAGGTTAGTAATAATGGAGAGTTTGCATTACAGGTAGCTCGCACACCTCAAGGATTCTTTAAAGGAATGAAACGCTTCATAGAGAATGCTGAACTAAGAAAAAAATATGAAAATAAATCTAAACAGAGAAGCGTTATTTTTAACGATACATTAGCAATTAATAATTACATACAACTTTTTAATGAAAAGCAATAGCTTTCACCTTTCTAAAATTTTAATGATATGAAGTTATTAATTAATACAGCCTCTACGTTTAAAGGAGGGGGTGTACAGGTTGCAAAATCTTTCATTGAAGAATGCAAAGAGCTTTATGAACATGAATATTTTGTTGTGTTAGGAGAAAATATTTCAAAATCGATAAACAAAGATTCTTTTCCTAAAAATTTCACTTTTTATGAGGCACCATTCCGCCCAGCTACAAAAGTGTTTACATGGTCTTCACATAATTATTTTTTAAAAAGAATAGAAAAAGAATGGAAGCCAGATATTGCATTTACAACAACTGGCCCTTCTTATTGGAGGCCTAAGGTAAAACATGTAATGGGTTATAATTTACCACATTATATTTATTCAGATTCACCATATTTTCAAATTATTCCTTTCAAAAGAAAATTATGGTGGAAATCAATGAAAATATATGCTAAGCATATATTGAAAAGAGATGCGGATGCATTGGTGGTGCAAACCGACGATGTTAAAGAAAGAGTGAAACAATTATTATCTAAAAAAAGTGTCTTTACGGTTTCAAATACCATAAGTGAGCATTATTTAAGTCCGAAAAAAGTACCTAAAAAATTACCTGCTAAAGTGAAAAGCCAATTTAGATTGTTAACATTATCTGCTTGGTATCCGCATAAAAACTTAAGTATTATTCCAAAGGTATTAGATGTTTTAATAGAAAAAGGACATACAAATATTGTATTTGTTGTAACACTGCCAAAAATAGATGAAGCAAAGCTACATCTCGTTGATAAATATGAAGGTCAACTTGTAAATATAGGGCCAGTAAAAGTAGAAGAGGGCGCTTCTTTATATCAAGAATGCGACGCTATGTTTTTACCAACGCTGTTAGAGTGTTTTTCGGCTTCTTACGCTGAAGCCATGAAATTACAAAAGCCAATAATTACCAGTGACATGGGGTTTGCCCATACCGTTTGTAAAGACGCTGCACTCTATGCAAACCCAATGGATGCAAATGACATTGCTACGAAAATAATTACATTATCTGAGTCTAAAGAATTACAGGAAAATTTTGTGAATAACGGCGTGGAAAGGTTGCAAATGTTTGGAACATCTCAAGATCGTGCAAGACGTTATATTCAAATTTGCCAATCTTTGGCAAAATAATGTTTGAAATGAAAATAAAAGAAAGAAAAATAGTAGTTGTAAATCAAGCTGTAAATTACTTAACAATTGGTTTGTGTAATGAATTTACTAAAAAGTTTGAAAATGTAAGCTTAGTTACTGGGAGTATTCATGTACAGGGCGAAAAATTAAAAGACACTATTGAAGTTACTTATATTAATAAGTGGATTGAGATTCATGGGGTAAAAAAAGCGTGGGTGTATCTAAAAGCATTGCTTCATATATGGTTTTTATTACTCACAAAATACAGAAAGCATGAAGTGTTTTTTGTTTCTGTACCACCCATGGCATATCTGTTAAATTTATTAGTACCCAATAGATTCAGTATGATTATTTGGGATGTATTTCCGGATACATTTAAAATTACAGGAATGCAAGAAAAGCATTTTGTTTACAGAACATGGGCCTATTTAAACAGACTTTCTTTTAAAAAAGCATATCGTTTGTTTACCATTGGTGATCGAATGGCTGATTTGATAAGTACCTATGTTGCAAAGGAAAAAATACGAATTCAGCCTATTTGGGCTATCTTTCAAGATAATAATAAGGTTGAAAAAGAGCACAATCCCTTCATAGCGAAACATAACTTACAGGGGAAGTTTATTGTGCAATATTCGGGAAATATTGGATTAACGCATAAAGTAGAGGTGATGCTGGCGTTGGCAGAAAAAATGAAAGACAATGAAGCTGTACTATTTCAAATAATAGGCAGAGGGCCACGAGTACCTATATTGAAAAATGAAGTAGCAAAGAAAGGGTTGTCTAATTGTCAATTTCTACCATTTCAATCCGATGAGATGTTTCCCTATTCCTTGGGAGCCGCAGATTTAGGTATTGTAGTTTTAGATGCGTTGACAGCCAAAGGAAGCGTACCGAGCAAATCATATAATTTAATGAGCTATGGTATACCAAGTTTATACATAGCGAGTGAAGATTCTGAATTAAACAATTATTGTGTAAAGTACAAACATGCGCAATGTTTTACTGAAAATCAATTGGATGAAGCGGTTCATTTTATTGAAAATATGAGCAGCGATAAGAATGAGTACACTACATTCGTTGAAAATAATTTAAAAGCATCAGAAAATTTTAAAAGAGGCAATGCTTCTAAATTTGTTAAAAAATACCTAAGATGATAATATCCGAAAAACATAAATACATTTATTTGGCATGTCCAAAAACAGGCACAATGTCAATAGAACGATTTTTAATAGATCAAGATCCTTCAGTTTTTAGAAATGAAATTATTCTTAATGGTGAATCAATCAAATTTGCCGGACATTCCAAGATAAAAGATATAAAGAAAAAACTTCATAATAATTTTGAAGATTATCAAGTAATAGGCTTTGTTAGACATCCTTATTCTAGAATGGTAAGCAGTTATTTTTTTTATAAGAATGGTAAGCCCATGACAAAAGGAAGTCTTATGAATTACACAGGTGATTTATCTGCATTTATGAAAGCATCAGCCAATTTATTTAAAGTTTATTTGTCTAGAATAATTTCATTTCAATTATGGGCCATTGTTTTTCCTTACAAATCAAATAAAGAATTCTTTGTAGATGATAAGAAAGAAATAATTGTGCAACATATTGGTTTATTTGAAAATCTAAATGAAGATCTAGAACAAATATTGAAAAGATTAAATCTGAATTTTGACATGTCTAAACTAAAGAAAATAAATAAATCGAAGCACGAAGTTGTAAGCACCTATTTTAAAAATAGATTTTTCAAAAAGCTAATTAATCTAAAAGTGAGAAAAGATTTAAGATTTTATAAGTCTGTAGAACAAAGAAAATAATGGCATTTAAACAATTACTTCTAGATAATATTAAAAACATTTGGGGTTGGAAGACTTCAAGAAAAATAGTTGTAATCTCTGTAGATGACTATGGCAATGTTCGATTGGATAGCCCAAAGGCAAGAATGAAAATGGATGAAAAAGGATTAAAAGTAGACAACCGTTTTGATGCTTTTGACACCCTTGAAACCAAAGAAGATTTGAGCATGCTATATGAAACATTAACTTCTGTAAAAGATAAACATGGCAGGCCTGCAGTTTTTACCCCCTTTTCTATGCCTTGTAATATCAATTTTGAGAAAATGGCTGAGGCAAATTACGAGAGATACGAATATGAGTTGCTTCCAGAAACCTATGTAAAACTTTCAGGAAAAGATCCAAAGGCCTATGAAGGCACATGGCGCTTGTGGATGGATGGAATTGATAAAGGAATAATGATGCCTCAATTTCATGGCAGAGAACATTTAAATTTAAAGGTTTTTAAAGAAAAATTAGCTGCCAAGGATCCGGAACTATTAACAGTTCTAAAAAATAGATCTTACACGAGTATCTCCTCTACAGGTTATCCCTCTATAGGCTATACTGCCGCCTTTGAATTTGATAAATTTGAGGAAAATGATAAATTTGAGGAAATCATCAAAACAGGTCTAAATGATTTTGAGAGTGTTTTTGGGTACCGATCTGTTCACTTTAACCCACCTGGAGGTAGAGAACACCCTATAATTCATAAATATTTAAAAGACTCTGGTATAGAATATCTAGATACTCCGTTAGTAAAACAAGAACATCAAGGAGGAGGTACATATAAAAAAGTGTTAAATTATACAGGTAAAAAAAATCATTTAGGTATGACCTATCAGGTAAGAAATGTTCAATTTGAACCAACTAAAAAAACAGGTTTTGATTGGGTAAATTATTCTATGAAGCAAATTGAAACTGCCTTTTTTTGGAAGAAACCGGCTATTATTAGTGCACATCGGGTAAATTTTTGTGGTTACATTGATCCGAAAAACAGAGCGCTGGGGTTAAGTGCCTTAAGAGAATTATTGCATAGAATTGTGAAACGTTGGCCTGAAATTGAATTTATGAGTGCTGATGAATTAGGAAAAATAATTACAAATAAGACAGAATGATAAAAAGGGCGCTCTATTTAGGGTATTATTTTAAGCAAATGAAATGGGATTTACTCAAAAAGTTTTTAGCCCATACCTCTAAGGAAACAAAAAAGTCAAAGACGTTTCTCATGCTTGAGAGTATACTCGATGTATTTCGTTATAATGTTTCTATATTGGAATACTTTCAATTTGGCTTTTGTGATAAAAAAGGTTTGGACAAGAAAACTTGGGCGGGTACAGGATTTATGTACGAGTATCAATTGATTATGAACCCTTTTGAAAAACGCATTATTTTAGATGACAAAGCACAATTTTATAAAAATTACAATAAATATTTTGTACATAAGATCAGTATAGTAGAAGAATTAAAAGCGCAGCCAGATTTAATAGAAAAAATATTGAGTAATAAGGCTAAAAAATTAGTTTTTAAACAATCTGACGGTAAATGTGGTGTTGGTGTGGAGGTGATGGATGCATCTAAATTTAACAAGGAATCATTAGTTCCGTTTATGGTTAAAGAAAATTTTGATTTGGTTGAAGAGTTTATCATGCAACACCCTCGTTTAAATGAATTGTCACCTTCAGCAGTGAATACAGTAAGAATTTTTACCCAATTGAATAATGCAAATGAGGTTGTGCTATTGGGAAGTAGGTTAAGAATTTCTGTCAACTCTCCGGTAGATAATATGGCAGCTGGAAACTTAGCGGCCCCTATTGATGAGGCTACTGGAAAAATTATTGGTGCAGCTGTTTATAGTGACATTACAAAAAATGAAGAAACTATACATCCAGTCACTGGGGTTGATATTGTTGGGTTTCAAGTACCTTTTTGGGAGGAAATATTGGTGATGGTTAAGGACGCAGCGCTTATGTATCCTGAAAATAGATCTATTGGTTGGGATATCGTTGTAACAGAGGATGGCCCAGGTTTTATAGAAGGTAATCACGATTGGTGTAAACTGTTATGGCAATTACCAGTAAAAAAGGGGTTAAAATCAGAAATTGAGAAATTTAAATAAATTTAAGTAATGAATATATTAATAAGTGGTGTGGGAGGTCCTACTCCAAGAAGTATTTCAAGAAGTATAAAAATCAGCAAGTATAGTGAAAAATCAAAACTTTTCGGGACAGATATTAATCCCTATACGCACGGGCTCTACGAGTCAGACCTTTATGAGAAAAACATTTTAGTTCCAGTTGCTGGAAACGAAAAATATTGGGATACAATAAAGGCATTTGTTCAAGAAAATGATATTAAATATGCAATGATACACCCAGAACAAGCTGCACTAGAATGGTCTTTGTATAAGAAAAATGGTGGTAAATGGCCATGTAAAACCATTTTACCTGACCATGATTTAGTTAAGGTGTTAATGGATAAAGGTGCAATGACAACAATTTTAAGTGATAGTGGTCTAGTACCAAAGTCATATGTTTTGAATCCAAAGAATTTAGATATTGTAAAACTAGAAGAAGCATTAAGCTATCCCTTTTGGATTCGAAGTACCTCAGGCTCTAGCGGTTTGGGCTCGCTAAAAGTTGGAAGCCGCGAAAGTTTAAAAAATTGGTTTACGATTAATCCAAATGTTTCTGAATTTATTGCAAGTACTTTTTTGCCAAATAGGAATTTAGCTTGTAAACTATTATATCATAATGGAGAATTAATAAGAGCTGCTAGTGGTGAAAGGGTTAATTACATTATGTCAAAAGTAGCTCCTTCTGGTATTACTGGTAACACTTCCTTTGGTAGATTATTAAATGAACCAAATTTAGTAGAAAAAGCTACCAAGGCTATGGATTTACTTTTCAAGGCTACAAATACAACAAAACATGGTTTTTTTACTGCTGATTTTAAAGAAGATAGTAATGGAATTCCATACATCACTGAAATAAACATTAGAATGGTAGCATTTAATTATAGTTTTGCATTGGGCGGAGCAAATTTTTCTGAAGATATTTTAGCTTTAATGTCAAATGATCAATCATTTGATAAAAACTACAAAATATATGATTTTGAACCTGGCACAATTTTTTTAAGGGACGTTGATGTAGAACCAATTTTAATGAAAGAGTCTGATTTAATAAATCTATAAAATGTTATTTACGAGTTTTTTAAAAATATAAAAATATACATAATGAATACTGTTGTAAAAAGAATATTAGATATTATACTTTCTTCCCTGGGTCTGTTATTTATATTTCCCGTTATTATAGTAATTGTTTTAATACTTAAACTTACTGGAGAGGGAGAAATTTTCTACCTTCAAAAACGTATGGGTTACAACAAAAAGCCATTTTACATTTATAAGTTTGCAACAATGTTAAAAAACAGTCATAATATTGGTAACAAGACAGTGACAGTAAGAAATGATCCTAGAATCACAAAATTTGGTAGAATTTTAAGAATTACAAAAATAAATGAGTTGCCACAAATTTTAAACGTACTAAAAGGTGATATGTCCTTAGTTGGTCCTCGTCCTTTATTGATATCCAGCTTTTATAAGTATACCCCAGAAGTGCAAGAATTAATTTATAGAAACAAACCTGGTATTACTGGAATAGGATCGTTAATATTTAGAGACGAAGAGTTACTTGTTACAGCCTATAAAAAATTAGATAAAAATCCCTTAGATTACTATCGTCTATACATATACCCTTTCAAAGGAAGTCTAGAACAATGGTATTACTATAATCAGTCTTTAATCGTAGACTTTAAAATTGTTTTATTAACTTTTTGGTCTCTGTTTAATCTTAATTCACAAATTGTTTATAAAACCTTTAACAAATTACCTAAAAAGCCAGATACTTTAACACTAGAAGGAATTAAAAATTTATAATAATAGCTTAAATAATTTACAAATCTTAAAAAGAATCACAAATATGATACCATTATCAGTACCAAAAATTGACGGAAATGAATGGAAATATGTTAAAGATTGTCTTGATATAGGATGGATATCTTCTTCTGGTGCATATGTTACTAAATTTGAGGAGTCAATTCAAGACTATACAGGAGTTAAATATGCAATAGCTTGTATGAATGGAACTGCTGGTTTACAAGTTTCTTTAAACCTTGGAGGAGTTTCTTCAGATGATATCGTTATAGCTCCAAACTTAACCTTTGTGGCTACACTGAATGCAATATCATACTCAGGTGCTAAGATTACTTTAATAGACATTTGTGAAGATTCTTGGCAAATGGATATTGATTTACTTCAAAATTGGTTAGAAAATAATACGTCTACTAAAGTTGTAAATGGAAAACCAATAACTACTGACAACAGTTCAGGAAAAAAAATTGGTGCCATCATGCCAGTATACGTCTTGGGAGGATTTATAGATATTGATAGATTAGTAGAAATCAGTTTGACCTATGGTATTCCTATAATAGAAGACAGTACAGAAGCACTCGGAAGTTTCAAAAATGGTAAGCATGCAGGGACTTTTGGTTTAACGGGTGTATTAAGTTTTAATGGTAATAAAATAATTTCTTCAGGTGGGGGTGGCATGATCTTAACTAACGATAAAGATATTGCTAAAAGAGCAAAACACATTACAACAACTGCTAAAACAGATCCATTAGATTATTTTCATGATGAGGTAGGATATAATTACCGCTTAGTAAATGTGCTGGCAGCTATAGGCGTAGCACAAATGGAAAATTTTGAAAGCATTTTGAAAAGAAAAAAAGAAATTGATGCCCTTTATAGAAGTGAATTACACGGAATAGGGGATATTAAATTTCAGGAACATGATCAAAGCTCAGATCCGAATTGTTGGTTATTCACCTTTAGAACAAAAAAAATGAGAGATTTGTTAAACTATCTAAATAGTGCTGAAATTCAGTGTAGACCATTTTGGACGCCTATGAATAATCTCCCAATGTATAAGGATTTAAACTATATTAGTAAAAATGATATATCAAATAAAATTTTTAAAGAATGTATAAGTATTCCCTCTTCTTCCATTTTAACAATAGAAGATCAATATAAAGTGATTTCTGAAATTAAAAAATTTTATAAGTAATGATGTTACCAAATATTTCCGAATTTATTAAGAATTATGTAACAAAAAGACAAAATAGCTTTTTTGAAAATGATTTAATAAAAAATAAAGAAAAATTAACTACAGAAATTAAAGGAAAATCTATTTTAGTCATTGGTGGAGCAGGAACCATAGGATCATCTTATATTAAGGCAGCACTCAGATATCATCCTTCTGAATTAGTTGTTGTAGATACTAATGAGAATGGCTTAACAGAGCTAACAAGAACATTACGGAGTGATTCTAATATAATTGTTCCAGATATTTATTTAACATACCCAATGTCTTTCAATTCTGATATTTTTTACAAAGTTTTAAAAAAACATGGTTCATTTGATATTATAGCAAACTTTGCAGCTCATAAACATGTAAGAAGTGAAAAGGATTCTTTCTCTATTGAGGCTATGATTAAAAATAATGTTTTGGATGCTAAAAGATTACTAGATTATTTAAAGCGAAACAAGCCCTCTCATTTTTTCTGTGTTTCAACTGATAAAGCTGCCAATCCAGTGAATGTTATGGGTGCCTCAAAAAAGCTAATGGAAAATGTAATAATGTCATATTCTAATGACATAAAAATTACAACTGCTAGATTTGCGAATGTTGCTTTTTCAAATGGATCATTATTATATGGTTATATTGAAAGATTACTTCAAAGACAACCGATTTCTTGCCCTTCTGATGTCAAACGTTTTTTTGTGTCACCAGAAGAAAGCGGAGAGATTTGTTTATTAACTTGTATATTAGGAAATAGTGGAGATATATATTTCCCAAAATTAGATGAGAAACAATTGGTGAATTTTAAAACAATTACAGAATATTTTTTTACCTATTTAAAAAAAGATATTAAGGTATGTAATAGTGAAACTGAAGCCAAAAAGGTAGCGTCAAAAATGAATGATGATTCTTTTTATCCAATTTATTTTTTTAAAACAGATACAAGCGGAGAAAAACTATATGAAGAGTTTTATACCCCTGAGGATGAAGTAAGCTTTAATTTGTACGAATCTATTGGAGTAGTTACCAACTCCTTAAAACCTAGGATATCTGATATGGAAGTCACGATTAAAGAAATTGAAACCCTATTTAAAAGAGAATCTTATAATAAAGAAGACATTATTTTAATAATGAATAAAATTCTACCTAATTTTAATCATATTGAGACCGGTAAAAGTTTAGATCAAAAAATGTAATTATGTATAATGTATTAAAAAGATGTTTTGATGTTTTTGCATCAGGTATTGCTATAATTATTCTAAGTCCTTTATTAATACCTGTAATAATTGGTTTAAGATTCACGGGTGAAGGTTATGTTTGGTACAAACAGGAACGTCTAGGGTATAAAAATAAACCATTTCTTATATGGAAATTTGCAACTATGTTAAAAAACAGTTCAAACATGCCAGGTGGTTATATTACTGTAAAAAAAGATCCAAGACTTACTCCAATGGGAGATTTCTTGAGGAAATCTAAAATTAATGAATTACCACAGTTGTTCAATATTTTTTCAGGTAAAATGAGTGTAGTAGGACCAAGACCCGTTATGAAAGTTAGTTTTGAAGCATATCCAGATGATATTAAAAGAGTAATTTACAACGTTAAACCTGGACTTACTGGTGTTGGCTCTATCATATTTAGAGATGAAGAAGAATTAATAACAAAGGTTAAAAATTCAGGCGGAGATATTCATGAATTTTATGTTAATAAAATATATCCCCACAAGGGAAATTTAGAATTATGGTATCAAAAAAATAAATCGTTGGTTTTAGATTTTAAAATTATATTAATAACAGCTTGGGTAATTATATCTCCGACTTCTTTAATCTATGAAAAATTATTTAAAGATTTACCTAAAAGAAAATTTTAATTTATAAAATTTACTTACAATAAATAATAAAACTAAAAATTAAACCTATTTTTATTATATAAAGTTATTAAAATATTATTTTTGTAAAATATTAATAATAGTAATGGTTAAAATAATTAAAAAATTATTTCGATGAATTGTTTTTCAAAATTAAAAATATTATTTGTTCTTTTAACACTTCTGATTTCCTCATGTGTTTCGAAGAAAAAACTTATACTTGTGCAAGACTTAACTGATTATGATATTAGTAAAGTAACATCATCGCAAACTACTTTACAAGAAAATGATATATTAAAAATCGATGTTACTTCCCTAGAACTTAAAGCTTCAATTCCTTACAATAAAGCACAACCTCAGGGTTTAGCCTCGAATTCTTTGGCTTTGCTTCAGCTTAATGGATATTTGGTCTCAAAAAATAAAACAATTAATTTTCCTGTTCTTGGTGAAATATCTGTTACAGGAAAAACTGCAAAAGATTTAGAAATGTATTTGAAGAATCTTTTAGAATCTGGTGGTCATTTAATTGAACCAAAAGTAACGGTTCGTTTAATTAATTCTAAGTTTACTATTCTAGGTGAGGTAGGAAATCAAGGAACCTACTCTTTTACAGAAAAAAACATCACCCTACTTCAAGCCCTTGGCATGGCTGGGGGTCTAACTATTGATGGAGACCGAAAAAATGTTACTATTATTAGAGAATCTAATGGACAAAGAACTTCCATAAACTTAGATTTAACCAGTGCTAGTTTTTTAGTTAGTCCATACCAAAATATTCAACCCAACGATGTAATTATTATAAATCCAAACCCTAAAAAAGTTAAAAGTGCTGGACTAGTTGGGGATATTCCTACAGTTTTAAGAATTGTTAGTGTGCTTCTTAGTACTATAATTTTGATAAGATAATTTTATGAATAATAATTTTGAAGATAGCTCAAGTCAAGAAGAAAGTTTAAATATAAAAAGTGAGGTTGCATATTATTTGTTTTTTTGGCCTTGGTTTCTATTGACTATAATTATTTCCTTGATAGGTTGTTACACTTATCTGCGCTATACACCCAACATTTACAATAGCTCGGCACAAGTTCAGATTACTAAATCAGATGCCTCCAGTTCTTTTTTAAATACAGAAGTTACCAGTTTATTTGGCTCAAGGATTAATGTGGAGAATGATATATCAGTTATTACATCAAATCACATTTTGAGTAGAGTTGTTGAGGAATTAAATCTTCAAACTATAATCATGAGTGAAGGATTATTCAAGTCTAGTTTGGTGTTTGATGAAAAATTACCTTTCAAAATAGATTTTAAGAATCCAAATCAAAAACAACAATGGACTTTGTCATTTTCTGATGAATCAGCTTTAATCACTAATGGAATTCTGAATTTTAAAATAAATAAAAACCAAACATTAGAAAATGATTTTTTTTTATTGACCATTAATGATGAAATATTTGATATCAATAAAAAATATATAATAACAAGAACTTCTCTTAACAATGCAACCAATTTATTAAAAAAAAGACTCTCTGCTAGACCAGCTTCAGATCGTGGAGAAATCATTAACTTATCAATTTCAGGGACCAACAGACGACGAAATGACGTGATTTTAAATTCTTTAATAGAGGTTATTATAAACGACAGAATTGCTGACCAACGTCAACTTACCGGTGCCACTATGAAATTTATTGATAATAGGTTAAAAACTTTAAAAAATTCTCTTGATTCTATTTCCACAAAAACTATAGATTTCCAAATAAATAACAATGTATTTAATGAAGAAATACAAACTTCTAATGCATTATCAAATATTGTTAAAGAAAATGAGGCAGCTTTCAATTTGAAAATTCAATTAGAAATAGCAAATTCCCTTTTAAATCAACTTAAAATTCAAGATGATTTTGAAATTTTACCTGCTAATATTGGTATTTTAGATGAAAGTATCAATCAACAGATAGGAGCCTATAATAAATTGGTTATTGACCGAAATACTATTTTAGTGAGTGCAACTAATAAGAGTCCTTTAGTTCTGCAAATAAATGAACAATTAAAAAGACTCAAGAAAGCTAACCTTGAAGGGATTATCAGATATATTGCAAACCTTCGTCTTTCTCTTAATAATTATCAAAAGATAAATAAAGAAAGTATGGATACTGCCTCTGGGTTACCGGAAAAAGCATATACGATGAGAACATTGGCTAGAGAATTTAAGTTTGCAGAAGACCTTTTGGTTTTTCTATCTCAGCGGAAAGAGGAAGCTTCAATAAGTTATGTTTCTGTTTTACCCAATTTAAAAGTCTTGAGTTATGGTGTTTCAAATAATTCTCCTGTTAGTCCTCGACCTAAAATTATATATATAGGAGGACTATTTATTGGTTTAATTTTTCCTTTTGGGATTCTTTTTCTATTGAAAATTCTTGACACTAAAATTAACACCCGTGAAGATTTAGAAAAAGGTTTACCTGGTCTTAGTATTTTAGGTGAGGTGCCTTTCGATGAAAACTATTCTTCTGATACTGATGATCGAGGAATTATAGCTGAATCTACCCGTGTAATTCGATCCAGTATGAGCTTTTTACTCAATCAAAATAAACCTCAAGTGATTATTACTACTTCAACGATAAAAGGAGAAGGAAAATCCTTTGTATCCTATAATATTGCCCAAAGTTATAACGCACTGGGTAAAAAAGTAATTTTAATAGGGGCAGATTTACGAAACCCACAGGTGCATAACTTGTTAGGTATTGAACGTGGTAATTTAGGGCTTTCTACCTTTTTAAATGATGTAAACTACAATGATTTAGACAAATTGATTGTGAAAGGAAAATCGATTGATGAAATTGATTATTTATTGTCTGGAGCTATTCCTCCAAATCCTTCTGAATTATTGATGCGTCCTCGTATGAAGGAATTGATAGAAATTCTTAAATCTAGTTATGATCTTATTATTATTGATTCTGCACCACTATTATTGGTAAGTGATACCACACCATTATTACCTTTGTGTGACTTGGTGGTTTATGTGTCTAGAGCTCAATATTCTGATAAAAATATATTTCCATTTATCAAAGAAATGCATAGTCGAGAAAATATGCCGCCTTTTGGAGTGGTATTGAACGGTCTGATTGCTTCTCCATCTTCATCTAGTTATGGTTATGGTTATCGTTACAGCTATAAATACCGATATAGCTATACGTACAAGTATAACTATGGTTATGGCTATGGATATGGAAGAGATGAAGATTAAGAAGTCTAAGTCCTACTATTTTGTTTATAAAAAAAAACCATCGTATTGCGGTGGTTTTTTTATGGATAGTATTTATTTTAATTTTTAGGAAAATAATTTTAGTTGAAATTCTCGAATCGTTTCCCATTGTATGCCTAGTTTTTTTGAAAGGCTTAGGTTTTTAAGTTTTTTTAAGTCATTGACACTGTGAGCGTCAGTAGCCACAAAATCATACAACCCTTCTTTTAGTAATTTTTCTGCTTTTTGTTTTACTTCTGGCCCATATTGTCCCATAAGCGATAAGGCATTCAATTGAAAGTAAAATCCTTGATTTTTTAAATTTTGATATTCAGAGAGGTCTTTGATCAAATGATACCGTTCTGGATGGGCCAGTATTGGAGTAATGTTTTTTTGACATAAACTAAAACAAGCTGATTTCAACATCGTAGTTTGGCCAAAAAAATTAATTTCTACTAAAATATAAGTATCATTTAAGAGCAATAATGGTGAAGCTTGCTCCAGATTTTTCATAAAAACCTCATCTACCATATACTCAGCAGCATAGGAGTTAACTTTTATGGTATTTTCAGGAGTTTTATGTTGTTTTAAAAGCTCAAATACGTCTTTTACGGTTG
>Ga0206123_10002861_pt1 | contig 14631 bp, 9 predicted proteins | sample Helgoland_Spring_2_FD_160086 | JGI IMG/M metagenome (GOLD analysis project Ga0206123, IMG submission 160086) | Pelagic subsurface seawater microbial communities from Kabeltonne, Helgoland, North Sea - Helgoland_Spring_Bloom_20160316_1 | ecosystem: Environmental > Aquatic > Marine > Epipelagic ...
ATGAGGTTGAAGATATGCCTTTGTTTGTTGATTAAAGGTTGCTAATTAAAAGTATTAGTATATTTGAGTTAAATACATTTATACTGTGAAAAATATTCTTAGAGATACTATCCTAATATCGTTTTTATTTCTATTTATAAACTCTTGTTCAAAGGACGCTTCAGTTCCAGAAGAACAAGCTCCTACTCAATATACCTTAACCGTTACTACTTCAGAAGGAGGTTTTGTAACACCAGATGCTAATAGGACTTATGATGCAGGAGCATTAATAACAATTACAGCAACTCCAAATGAGGGATACAAGTTTGATAGATTTTCAGGAAGTGATAATGATAACAAACCTAATGGATGTTGGGCAGGCCCTGGCAAGTGCCGAACTTCTATAAAAATGAATTCAAACAGAGATGTCCAAGTTTTTTTCAAACTAAGTGCTTCAGAATAAGTTTTACCTAAATTAAAACAACAGGTAGATGAGGTTTAAGATGTCCCTTTGTCTATAGAGTAGGTTCAGGATGAAAAACACGGAATAGAAATAGAGTTTTTTTATATTAGCAGCTTATTAATCATAAATCAATTAAAATGAAAAAAACACTTTTAATACTCCTATTTGTTGCTCCAACTTTATTGTTTTCTCAAAAGTCTGCAGGAACATTATCAAGAGAAGATGACTTGAGTAAAACCGCAATAGCAATGGGCGATGACTATGCTAATAACAATCATACTTTATGGAATGAAAAACTATCAGATAAAGCTATTGTTAGGGTAAATAATACTGTTATGGATGGAAAAACCGTAAAAGAAGTATTTAAATCTCACCATACTATTTTTAATAATATTAAAATAAATGATAGTTATGCTCATACTAATTATTTTAAAGGAGGTGATACTTGGACAAACAATTGGTTTACTTGGGAAGGAACTGGAAATAAGACAGGCATAAGAACTTCAAATAGGTCTCATTTTGATTATAAATGGGAGAACGGTAAAATTGTTGAGATGAATTGTTATTTTGACACAACAGCTCTTAATATGGAGCTTGCAGCTCAATAATATTATAACCCTCCCAAGTGGAGGGTTTTTTATTACAGTTTAGGAAGAAAAACACGGAGAAGAGATATTATAAGTATATTTAGAAAAATGAAAAACCTCTTGAGCCGTAATAATACCACTGAATGAATCAACCAAAGTTCAATTAGTTCTTTCTTGATGAACCTAAATAAGAATGTATTATAACAATTAAAAGAGGGAGAAAGAATAAAAGTGTGATTACCCAAAACTCTAAAGACTTAATTAATTGCTTAAAATGGGTTTTCATTTCACACTATTATTCTGATAAATTGGCTTATGGTTATAACTTTTATTTTAATTGAAAAATAAATGTGAATTTTATAATTAATGTTACCTAGAAATTATCTTGATGTTATTATTAAGTGAAGACTTGCCTTTGTTTATTGATTAAAGGTTGCTCATATCTTTACCGTGAAAAGGGATTCCTCCCAAATTTTTATGATTTTAAAAAAAATTGTAAATTTGAGAAAGTGTTAATTATGGATGATTATAACAAAGAAAAATATCGTGTTTGTTTAGATGAATATCAAGACGAAGATGGAGAATCTATGCATACTCTCTAGAATTATCCAAAACCGATGGAATAGATGGTTTTGGAGTGGATACTATAAAATACGCTAAAACGGAGGGAGAAGATTTAGACGATAATTGGGGAATAGAAATAATTGAATTAAAGTACTTTAATGACCTTGAGGAGGCTAATAAAAGTTTTGCCGAATATTGTGAAGACTATGTTTTAATTGTTAAATGATAATTCAAATGAAATAGAGTGCTAATTTGAGTATTCAACATAAATCAAGTACTCAGTTCTTCTTATCTCTAGGGTTGCCAAGCATTAATGTTCTTGTAACCACACTTTCAGGTAATCCAATTTCTTTTCCTCTTTTTCTAAGTTTATACCAAACCTCTTCAATCCTAAATTCTTTTAAGACTTTTAAATGTGCTTCATCTACTTTTGCGCTAATTCTGTCCCATTCCCAATTTTGATAACTACTCTTTATACTTCTATCTTGATGACCAAGTAAACGATACCGAACCTCTGCCGATACATCTAATAAAAGTGCATAAGATTCAAAAGTTTTCCGAGCTACTTTAAAAGGGACGCCAATGATTTTTCTACATCTTTTAGTATATACATCCCATACGTTTTTATGTTCTTCTTCTTTGTATTCAAACATTATTAAAGTATGCCAACCTTTAGGATATACATCAGGATAACTGCTACTTCTATTGAGATGAGTATATGTAATTGAACATTTAAGAGAATTGATTATTTGTTCTGTTGGTTCACAAGAATATAATATATTCATTGGCTCTCCAGTCTTACTCCTCTTGTGTTTTACATATCTTTTTTTGAACTGTTCAGACTCATTCACTAATTCGTGGAGGTGCATTTTTACAATATCACGAGGATACAATCCGCGCATACAAAACATTAATAACCAAAAAGCAAAGGTTTGAAAATCATAAATATTATTTACGTTTTTAATTGAATCTAACAATTGTTCTGTAGTTACACTCTCTACAACTTTAGTATGCTTTTTAACGCTCCATTTTTTCTTCTTTTCAAAACGATAGTTAACTATTCCTCTATCATTGGCCTCGTTAATTATAACTCCTAAATGTTTTAAATAGGTTTCAATAGAACTTGGAGATTTTTCTTGGTTTTTCCATATCATTACCGCTTTATCAATAGCGTCATAATTAAGTTCTTTAAAAGATAGAGTGCTGACGTCTAAAACCTTTAATAGAGCCCTGTAGCTATACTTATATGATTGATATGTAGTAAGTTTCATTCGAGGCCTAAGAACATCCTCAATGAAGCCTTCAACACCTTCCTCTGGCTTTCCTCCTTTTAGTTTAGTGCATAGCTCATCCCAAGTGTAAATACCGCTTTCAAATAACCCCCAAACCTCTCTTATTAGGCTAGTAGTTTCTTGTAGCTTTTTGTTAATTGCTATTGATGGCATAGAAATATTTTTGACTTGATATGTTTTTTTATTCCATTCAACAGGAGATACATTAACTCCAATGTTTTTCTTAAATACTTTCCCTTTGTGTTGAGCAAATATAAAAATCGCAGATGTTCCCTTGCTATTAACAGTATTTTTTAAATACAATTGTATACCCATAAAGTAAAATTACAAAAAAGGGTAATAAAAAGGGTAATACTATATGTTAATAAAGTGACTTTTAGAGTCTTTTTAGTGTAATAAATGTTAATTAATACGTTATATTTAAACATTTTATGCTTTTTTAATAAAATAGAACTTAACCGGCAGTCAAGAGGTCATGGGTTCGAACCCCATTTTCTCCACGCTTGTAATTAATCACTCACAATTTGAAACAAGAAGGAGATGAGGTTAAGGATTCGCCTCTGTTTGTTCTGTAACATCAAATTTTATATTTAACTTGTAAATAAAAATTGATCATGAAAAATCATTTTCTTTTAATCATTGGCCTAGTGTTTTTATTTCTAGTTTCTTGTAGTAAAGATGATGATTCGGATTCAGGAAACCAATGTTTAGTTTGTTCCTCTTTTGGAGAAAACGATGTTACATCAGATGAATTAGAGGGCCTTTGTGTTGGGGCAACTAATCCTGAATCGGGAGAAACCATTACTTTAGAGATGGTTACAGCCTATAAAGCATTACTAAACGCACTGGGAGCTGAATGTACAATTGGATAAATCATTTTCATATATTTTCAGTAAGTTCAGGAAGAGAAATACTTTTTTGAAATATTGAAGACTTTATCCTTCAACCTAGCAGTTAAATCATTTTGATTTCTAGATTAAAATCAATAAAGCTCAATAAAGTTTAAAATTTGTTGTTCTGACCAGTATGATCCACCTTTGGATACAAATCCTACATGTCCACCATAACGAGGACTCATCAAATATAGTTGAGGATTGTTTTTTGCTTCGGTGAAAGGGAAACAAGATTCTGATAAAAAGGGATCGTCTAATGCATTTATAAGTAAAGTAGGTTTTTTTATGGTGGATAAAAACTGCTTACTGCTCGATTTGGCATAGTAATCTTGAGCATCCTTAAATCCATTGAGTTTACTGGTGTAATATTCGTCAAAATCCATTAGCTTTTTAATCTGTTTCAGAAGTTTTATATCTACTTCATTTGGGTATTGTAGGTGTTTTAAACGAATTTTTTTGGATAACGTGTGTAAAAACCTCCAGGTATAAAGTTTGTTTTTTGGTTCTTGTAACTTAATCGCTGAGCCATAGAGATCAACAGGAACGGAAACTGCTACACTAGCCTTAATTTTCGAATTTATAGGATAAATTCCGTCACCATTATATTTTAAGACAAGATTTCCACCAAGACTAAAACCAACCAAGTATAAAGCGTCATAATCTGGAATCAAGGTTGTAATTACCAAATGAAGATCCTCTGTTCTTCCACTGTGATAGGTTATTAGTTGGCGGTTAATTTCTCCACTACAAAAACGATAATTCATTGCGGCTATTGCATAGCCGTTTGAAGATAAAAGAGCAGCTGTAGCCTTTATGTATTTTGAGGCACTACTTCCTTCCAAACCGTGACATAATACCACAATCTTTTTACTCCCGTTTTCGAGTAAATCGATGTCTAAAAAATCATCATCCTCCGTGTAAATACGTTTGCGTTTAAATGAAATTGATTTCGCTTTTCGAAACAAAGAGCTGTAAAGGGTATTAAAATGTCCATTTCTAAATGGAAATGGAGGGGTGTAATCGGTTTTTGAAATTGGCATAATGAATTTTAAACAACGGTAAATTTAATGTCTTCTCTTATTAAGAAGCATAAAGATCATCAAAAAATGTTGAATTAAACTTTGGAATATTATTTAGGAAAAATTTTTTAATTTTCAACTTTTGATAATAGATTTTTCCTGTACAACTTCTAGGTTGAAGGGTAAATCTTCTGAGGCACAACACCTTTGATATTATTTACTTGTTTTGGGAGAGTTGTTTATGAGTTGTGAAGTTATAATTATCTCTTTGATAAAAAGGATATACCAATTAACATTATACCTGCTAACACAACTAAAATACTGTTATCTATAAAAAAATCAATAACAGATAATACAATACCCAATCCAAGTACTTGAAATCCTAAGAGTCTTAAAAAGTTCTTATCCATCAAGTAAAAATATAATAAAAGTTGTCACATTTTACATTGGGTAAATTAAAACATTAACCTACAGTTTTGCTTTTGTTCCTTCACTAAAAAGTTTTTATTTTCGAATTAATACAAAAACGCCCCTAAATTAATTCAGAAGCGTTTAAGTATTTTATAAAATTTTTTGGGTTTATCTCGTTTTTATATTTCCATCATCATCTAGCCACATAATTCGTTCCCATATGATTTGCTTGTGCCATCCATTAGGCATTGAATCTTGAAGTGCTTTGTCATCAACAGAGCTCATATCAGGATAATCCATTCCACCATTCGTATATAAATCTTCCAAAGAATTGAAACCATCAACACTAATAACATTCCAACTATATCCATTCCCAAGAGGTGTTAATCGAATTGCAGGCGCCCATATTTCCTGTTTTACCTTACCGTTATTCATATTCTTTTTAATAAATGGCCCCCATTCTTTAAGCTGAGTATCAAACCATTTATTTTGATTTGGAGACATAGCTACATTATGTTTAAAATAAATAAATCCATCTGAATTTTTTCTTATGATCACTTCAGGGCGATAATAAGTTCCTACCCACATTGTATATGAACTGTGATTTTTAAGTGCTCGATTGACTAGAGATGGAACACCAGAAGCCTGAATTGTTTCATCAATAATCTTTCCAAAATCTTTTCCTAAATTATCTAGTTTTTTAATGTCATCAACAGCTAGATACCAATAAAAATTGGGTTCTGATTTTGCCCCCTGAACGCGTTTCATTATGCTCCAACCACTTATAACACCTTTATTAAATGCTTTTTGAGCAGCTTTGCTAAATAATTCTTTTTCGTTCTGAACATAGTGTTCAATTTCATTTTCTGGTACGCTATTGAATCCGTACATAAAATACTGTGCACTAACTGAAATACAAAATAAAAATGTACTTACAAATATGATTTTTTTCATTCTAACTTGTTTTAAATTTAATAATGTTTAAATATAAAAAATTTACAACATACTTGCAAAATAAAAGCAATATTCTTAATTTATAACTATTCTCATTTATGTCCTAATATTTATATACTTAATATAGCTACATATTAAGAAAAACCAAATGAAACAAGTATTCCTATTCCTTTTTCCTGCTTCACGTTTGTTTAAATAACACCAAAGTTTCAGAAGAATCATTAGCATGTAAATTACCAGTTTCAGTATATACAACTCAAGGAATAACTATAAATTCTCAGGTCCTCTTATGCTATTAATACAACATTAATTCTTACCTCTGTTGCAGTAGATGATTTTAAATTTTATAAAGGTTTAGTTGATGTCAATTTAGTGACTAATTCTTTTTGATTCATAAGAACTGCTTATGCACCTATTGTTGATAATTTTAGATGTTCAAATTATCTTTTTTCAGAATCAATAATAACGATTTCAGGATCAAAATCTGACCATCTAAACTATACGCTATTGATATAATTAAAGAATTATAACTGTTACAATACAGGGAAACTATTTTTTGTAACTGTAGTTTAATAATAACAATACTTCTCATTTTTTCTTGATTCTCATTAATCAACAAAACCATAATATTATTATTTACAAGATATATTTTTGGTTTTAATCTTTATTTTAGTTTATACTTCAAGCTTGCTTTTTTGAGTATTAAAACTTGTTAATAGCCTATTATAATTGGATCGTTAACCCTTAAAATATATTCAGTGTAACACTGCATTTTTACTGCAAAAAACATCTACATACACCATTTAAAAAACTGTTGCATACTTCTAAAACTGGACTAATCATCATAAGAATTTGTTTATCAATATTTTATATAAAAATAAATTTCAAATTCCCAAAAAATACCCCTTTGATATTCTAAAAAAAAAACTTTAAACAGCCTCGGTTTGTAACTTTTTGTAGATCTCGGAAAAAGAGGGTATAATCTTTCTAAATTTACTTATAACTATAATAAGTTTTATGACATTATTTAGGAGGAACTTTGCCTTAATAATACTTCTTTTTTTGGGAGTAGCGGTTTCTTCGGCTCAAAGCTCAATTGTAGATATTACAACACATTCTGATATTGTTACCGATGCTGATAATTCTGTTGGGTCAGGAGATGTAGTAGTTTTTACCACTACGGTAAAGAATATTAGTAACATAAACATTTCAAATTTTACAATAACCAACACCCTTGTTGGTATCGATGGGACTTCTTTAACACTTAATTCTCCATTCACCTTTGCAGGTAATTCTGATTCTTCCCCCCCAGGAAGCCTGATTGCAGGTGAAACTTCAACTTACGTTTCGACCTATACATTCGATTCTGCTGGAGTTAATGCTGGGGGAATAAGCTTGACCGTCACAGGAACAGCTAGTACACCAGGGAATTCCAATAATGTTGTAGATGTTTCTAATGATGGCGATGATAGTGACGGCAATTTAATTGATGATCCAACTCAGGTAATAATTGGTAATACTGTTACACTTGTTGAGGGTACAAAACTGGAAAATTATATTGATAACGATTCCAATGGTTCGATTGGATTGGGAGATCAACTCGAATACATCATTACTATCTACAACAATGGGGAGGAAGATTTGGAATCAATTGCACTTTTCGATGTACTACAAGATTTAAATAACAATACTTTGGCTTTGGTTGCACCTTTCACTCCTCCGGGGCCCATTTTTGTTTCATCAGATCAGAATTCAACAAACGGGGAATTACTTGTTGGGGAAACTGCAACTTACAAAGCTGTCTACGTGGTTCAACAAGGATCTGTTGACTCTGGAGGGCTGACAAACTGTCTAGATGTTCAAGTTGATGGAGTAAATTCTGGACGACAATACACCGACACAGCGGATAATGGTGACGATAGCGATGGGAATTTAACAGACGATTGTACGGCATCTACAATAACTGTCACTCCATCGATTGAAGTAACCAAAAGCGCAAGTGTTCAGGATGTGAATGGAAATGGAGTAAATGATCCTAATGATATTATTAATTACAACATAAGAATAGTAAATGATGGAAATGTAACCTTGTCAAATTTATCACTTACAGATACATTCAGAGATGCCAACGGCAATAGTATTTCTTTAGATAGTGCTCCTGTTTTTTCATCTTCCTCTTTGGGATCTTCAGCTGGAACTCTTCAGGTTGGAGAAGTCGCAATTTATTTGGCTTCTTATACGGTTTCGGTAAATGCTGCAAACTCTGGATTAGTTTCTAACTCTCTCACAGTGACTGCAAGCTCACCAGGACAGTCAAATAACGTTTCGGATGTTTCGGATAATGGAATTCAAGATGATGGTAACATTCTGGATGATCCAACAGTCACCATACTGACAATTGATAAACAAATTGAGGTTACCAAAACGTTTACTTTAGCAGATGATGGCGACGGAGAGCCGGGACAAAATGATGTTGTTACCTACTCCATCACGGTTCAAAATACTGGACAAATACAAGTTACAGGAATATCCCTAGTTGATTTACTAACCAATTGTGATGGTTCTCAAATACTTTCTTTATCATCAGGACCTACATGGAGTTCAAATAGCGGGTCATCCCCACAGGGGAGCTTAGCCCCAGGAGAAATAGCAAATTACTCAGCAACCTACACAATCGGATCTGCTGAGGTAGATTCAGGGTGTATTTTAAATACGGTTAGTGCAACAGCTAGCACTCCTGGAAATTCAAATGACGTGTATGATGTTAGTGATGACGGTAATGATAGTGATGGAAATCTAGTTGATGACAAAACAAGAACTAATTTTACAGTTGACCCAGCAATTAGAGTGACTAAAACGGGAATATTGGTAGATAATGGTGACAGTTTACCGGGGGCTGGGGATACTTCAGTATTTACTATAACGGTTTTAAATACTGGAAACACATCTTTATCTACGATTACTCTTAATGACACTTTCACAAGAGGTGATGGTACAGCTTTATCACTTGATTCTGGGCCAACATTTAATTCTTCATCTGGGTCTTCCCCTGAAGGAAGTCTGCAAGCAGGGGAATCTGCTACTTATACGGCAAGTTATACGGTTGACGCAAATGATGTTGCCACTAACTCAGTTAGAAATCAGGTTGTTGTTTCTGCTACTGCATTTAACGGAGCAGTAGTTAATGATACTAGTGACAACGGGAATGATTTAGACGGGAATACAGAAAATGACCCAACAGAGGTAAGATTAGATTATAACCCAATTCTTGAAGTTACTAAAACAGCCTCCTTGTCAACGAATACAAACCCTGAAGTTGGTGATGTAGCAGTTTATACAATTACCGTTGAAAACAAAGGGAATGTAAATTTAAATACACTGTCGTTAAATGACACATTTGTCGGTTTAGCCGGTGCTTCAATATCGTTGGATTCAGGCCCTGTTTTTTTAAGCTCATCAAACGGATCATCAGAGGGAAATTTACTTGTTGGTGAAGTAGCAACATATGTTGCATCATATACAATTTCTCAAGATGCGGTTGATTCGGGTGGATTTAGAAATACAGTAGTTGCATCGGCTAGAAACCCCGGAAGCTCCTCAACAGATGTAACTGATGCGAGTGACGATGGAAATGATAATGATGGAAATCAAACAAGTGATCCAACTGATGTTATCATATCTGAAAACCTGTTGATTGAGGCAACAAAAACAGCAACTTTTACAGATAATGATTCCGATGGTGTTGTATCACTTAATGATAGAATTGATTACACTATTTTGGTTCAAAATAAAAGTAATGTTACCCTTGATAATATTTCTGTTTCAGATGATTTGACAAACATATCTGGAACTACATCAATGGTTTTGGACACAGGACCAAGTTTTTCGAGTTCTAATCAAGGTTCATCGTTTGGTGTTTTAAAACCTAATGAAATAGCCACTTTTGTGGGAACTTATAATATTAGGCAGAGCGATGTTGATGCGGGAGGGGTTTCAAATCAAGTTTCTGCTACGGCTTCTTCACCTGCAGACCAAGTGATATTCGATTTGAGTGATGATGATGACGATTTTGATGAAAACACTGAAGATGATAGAACAGAAACACCAATTGTTAGAACCCCAGGTATAGAAATAACAAAAACATCAACAATAACTGATGAGGGTGATGGGCAAACAGGTCTGGGTGATACGATAGCTTTCACCATTACTGTTGAAAACACAGGAAACTTAAATCTTGCATCAGTAACTCTTGAAGATGAGTTAATAACTGTTAATGGGGATGCATTAACGCTTACCACTACTCCTACCTTTGTTACTTCAAGCCTTGGCTCAGATCAAGGGTCGTTAAAAGTGAATGAAACAGCAGAATACACCGCAACTTTTATAATAAATCAAGCATCTATTGATGGCGGTGGTACCTCAAATACGGTTACTGTGACCGCCTCTTCTCTTTTTGGTGTGATTTCAGATGTTAGTGATAACGGTGACGACACTGATGGGAATACTACTGATGATCCTACAGTAAATATATTTTCGGGTTCTCTCGAACTTCAGGCCACAAAAACAGCTAGCATAAATGATGTTAACTCCGATGGAGAAACAGGAATAGGAGATATTATTAATTACACTATTGTTGCAGAAAATAAAGGAACAGAGTCACTTACTAATTTTTCAATTGTGGATACTCTAACTGATGCTAACGGTAATTCATTATCTCTGAATGCTTCACCTACCTCTAGTGATTCCAGCACAATTCCTCCAGGCGCAACCAAAACATATACAGCTGCCTACACAATTACTCAGGCTGCTTTGGATAATGGTGGAGTTAAAAATAGTGCATTAATTCAGGCTAGTAATATTGCTGGGACAATTTATGTAAGTGATATTAGTGATGATGGCGATGATACTGATTCTAATACCGTTTCTGATACAACCGATGTGTTAATTGTTGCAAACTCATCATTAGATCTTACAAAAACATATGTAAATATTGATAATGATAGTGATGGTCTTATATCAGCTGGGGATCAATTGGTTTACACATTTAGATTAGAAAACGATGGGAATATCACACAAAATTTTATCTACATAACGGATGCTATTTCAGATTTTGATGGTAATGCGTTATCACTTGATAGTTATTCATCTCCCAACAGGTTAGCTTTTAATTCCAGCACCAACGGCTCTTCTCTAGGCACTCTTATCTCTGGAGAAATCGCAACCTATACTGCAACTTATACCATCCAAAATTCGGATATCCCCAGTGGAGGGATTTCCAATACTGCTACAGCTACAAGCTTTATTTATGTTGATGGGAGTCCAGTTGTAAAAGAGCAAGATCTCAGTGACGATGGTGATGATACTGATGGGAATACGGAGAATGATCCAACACTTTCATATTTTGGAAGTCTTCCCGAAATTGAGGTTACAAAAACTGCTACTTATACAGGTTCTGAAAATGGCCCGAATGTTGGAGATATTGCGGTATTTACTATTACAGTTGAAAATAAATCTACTCAAGACGTAATTAAAAATCTAACTTTTGTAGACACTCTAAGCGACACATACGGTGCGGCTCTTTCTATGTCCTCAACCGTTACATTTAATTCTGCCTCAGCAGGGTCAGGAGTTGGAACTTTAACAATTGGGGAAACAGCTACCTATACTTCATCCTACACCATAACTCAAAATGATATCAACGCTGGAGGTTTAAAAAATAGTATAATATTTGAAGGGTCTTCAGCTCGAAACCCTGTGCCTAGTGAAAAAGATGTTAAAGACACAAGTGATAATGGTAATGATCTGGATGGAAATTCAACGGATGATCCAACTATTCTAGTGTTGGGACTAGATTCTGATGGTGACGGAACTCCAGATTCCACAGATATTGACGACGATGGTGATGGAATTTTGGATCGAGATGAAAAGTGTTTAACCTTCTTACTCGATGGGTCCTCTTTTGAAAGTTACACAGGATCATTCCCCCCTGGATCACCAGCAAATAGAAACAGCCCATATCCAAACACTACAGTTGCGCCACCTTTTACTTCGGTAAATGGAGATGGTGAGGTTTGGTCAAATAGTCCAGGTCCACAAGGAACTGTTTTTTCTCCCCAACAGGGCTTTTACTTTATTGAACTTTTAACCAATGATGCATCGGCAAATGATGGCTCTTATTGGAATGAAAGAACCATAGGCACAAATCCCAATTATGACCGTATTATGGTTATAGAAAATGTATACCCCAACAGAACATATAACATAGAATACTATCATAAAGAAGGGGGTAGATTTGTGGCAACCCATGCCGGGGGTGGTGCAGCACTTGTTCAAGTTCAGTCGATGCAAACCGATTATGCTGTTAGTTATCTTTCTACTTCTACATCAAGTTGGGTTTCAAATACAGTAAGCTTTACTACTGACAGTCAAACTACTCGAGTAGCAATTTTGTTTTCTGCTTATTCTCCCGGGATTAATAGCTCCATACAATTGGATGCGATTACAATGACGGCATCAGGCTCTTGTAACAATGACATTGATGGCGATGGAATTGAAAACGGATTGGATTTAGACTCCGATAATGACGGTATTTATGATGTGGTAGAGTCAGGAAATGAATCCCTTGATACAAATTTTGATGGAATTATTAATGGCTTAGACGCAGGCTTTAATGATTCAGATTTGAATGGAGCACATGACGCCTCGGAATCAAATACTTTGATTGACTCTGATTCTGATGGTACAATTGATGCCTTTGAATTAGACTCCGATAATGATGGGTGTAGCGATAGTGAAGAGGCGGGTTATACCGACCCTGATTCAGACGGGATACTTGGAAGTAGTCCAGTTACCCAAGACAGTAAAGGAAAAGTAACAAGCGGAACAGATGGTTATACTACACCCCAAGATTTAAATTCTGATTCTACTTTTGATTATAGGGATTCAAATTATGATGTTGGTTGTTATAACCCTGCCTTAATTGTTGTAAAATCAGCAGTTGTTTCTGACACTAATTCTAATGGGCTTAATGATGTTGGTGATGTTATAAATTATACTGTAGTTGTAACAAATACAGGAGGGTTACCCATCACTTTTACATCAGTTGATGATCAATATACCTACGGTAGTGAAACTAAAAACTTAACACTTGATTGGTCCTCATCCTCAACACAGACAGTAATCACATCAACAGAAAATTTATTTTATTACTCAAATCGTGTTGATGATAGTGACAACCAGTGGAATGAACAAAATGGTAATAATGGATCTCCAGAGGCCGAATGGGGTTATCCTCCTGGAGTAGACTACTATTTTGATACATCAAGCGGAGTGTCTTATAGCGAGGTAGATTACGTTTTTACTACTAATGGTTTTGGAACTACAAGATCACCTTACCAATATAGTAGTACAGATCCAAAAGTTAGTAAGTATTCAAGAATTAGTAACCAAAACGTTGCAACTTATTATGTTTTCGAAGATGTTAGTCTAGAAGCAAATACCGAATATACTGTATCAGTATATGCAGCTGCACCAAACAACACCTATTTCGATACTACTAATGATCACGAAAAATTAAGATTTGTCCATAGACCCCCTGGTGGAGTAGATATATATGGAGATTACAATCGTGTAACTGGACCTGTATCAAGTCAAAACGCTAACAATGATTCTGGCTGGACCAGATATCATCATACATTCACAACAGGTAACGCAGGATCATATCGTGTTGGTTTTTCAGCCCCTTATTTTACTAATAGTTATACAAGAATTTGGGGAGCACAATTAGAAAAAGGTGGTACCCCTACAAGGCTAACATATACCTATAATAACCGTGTTTCATCCACTGCAACATCGACAGGATTTGCTGATCCTAGATCAGCCCCATTGCCATCAGGTGGAAGCGCAATTTACACAGGCCAACTTACGATTACTCAAGAAATGTTGGATAACGCACTAGAGCTCTCAAATCAAGTTACCATTACAGGCTCATTTACTTCACCAGGGGGTATCTCAGGGGAAATTTTTGATGTTAGTGCCGATGATGACAATAACGATGGGAATACCGAAGATGATCCAACAATAGTGTCATTAAATGCATTAGATGAGTTGACTGTAACAAAGATAGCTTTGATTAGTGATGAAAATTCAAATTCGTTAAATGATGTTGGTGATGTTATTACCTATAAAATTACAATTGAAAACACAGGGCGTACTAATTTAAAAAGTTTTACAATTACGGATACTCTGGAGGACTCTACAGGACAGATCCGTGAGCAAATTACAGATACAGCTTCACTTACTCTTGGAACAAGGACAAACTTATTTACGTATTCTCAATATATGGATGATACTGATTATGATTGGTCTGAAGAGGGTGATGTTTGGGGAAGTGCCCTAAACTCATATGGGCATCCAAAAAACGAACCCTATTATTTTAGCACTGCAAGCGGTGAAAGTTATACCAATGTT
>Ga0206123_10002863_pt1 | contig 14630 bp, 13 predicted proteins | sample Helgoland_Spring_2_FD_160086 | JGI IMG/M metagenome (GOLD analysis project Ga0206123, IMG submission 160086) | Pelagic subsurface seawater microbial communities from Kabeltonne, Helgoland, North Sea - Helgoland_Spring_Bloom_20160316_1 | ecosystem: Environmental > Aquatic > Marine > Epipelagic ...
ACGTACTTGCACTGCCCGACGGCGCATTTGTTCATATCGCGCGGCACGAGCCGGTTGGTGAACTCGAAGGCATCAGGGCCGGAAATCTCGATCTGGCGTTCCACGCCGACGTCCCAGAGGGTGACGTCGTTGAGCAAAGCCCAATATTCGCCGATCGGATCACCGTAGTGACGCGGGTGATAGTGATGGTTGTAGACGCTGTAGAGCGCCACACCATGACGGCGCGACGCATAGAAGAACGGCGATTTGCGTATGCGCGGATACAGCAGAATGCCGGGCGACGTCGGGATATCGAGTTGGGTAGCGGTCTGGTTCATGAGCGGTCACTCCTGGCCGGGCACTGGCATTGAGTGGCGTCACGTCGACGCCACCCGTGTCGCCGGCCTGTCGCGAAGCGCTCTTGCCGAATGCAGTATCCGCAACCGGCCGGGTAATGATTACGTTACCCAGCCGATACCCGCATCAACGGCTCCACAGCGACTGACAGTTGCGCAAATGCGTCATCGAGTACTTACACCATGGCGCGGCGAAAAATCCGCTGACCTGCCGCATGACTCATGATTACCAACCCACACGGGCAGAAAGAATCCCCCGGAAGTCACACCGCTGTTCCCGGCTGGCCTATGCCCGGTGCGATGACGATTCAGTCCCGAAAACTGTTCATCCCACGCGTGTTGCAAGGAACATTTTCGGGGACTCGGCGTTCATCAATCGTGTATTCGAGCCTTTCTCGAGATCGCACGATAACCATCGGCAGAACGCCCGTAAGCCGGTCCTCGCTGTCGCCACCGGCAATTGGTTGCGCATTGGTGTTGACTAAGCAACTTAGCCTAGGCTAAGTTATGCTGCGACGCATCTGTAAGACGTGTGCGTATTTCGGAACACTCGCCGTCTGGCACAACACCGGAACGATAGCGGACAGCCAATCACGGTCCCTCACGTCTTGCTGCGCAGCGAGCCAAACCTGCCAGTCGACGAAGGAAATAGAACATGCCGGCCAGACGAACATCCGTCGTTCTCGCACTCGTGGCGACGCTTTTCATGGCGTTCGGGTGTAGTACGGCCACACAGAGCGATAAGCTGAAAGTCGTCACGACGTTCACGGTTCTCGCCGACATGGCCCAGAACGTGGCGGGCGACAAGGCAATAGTGGTGTCGGTGACCAAGCCCGGCGCCGAGATTCACGGCTATGAGCCGACCCCGCAGGACATCGTGCGCGCCAGCGATGCCGACCTAATTCTGTGGAACGGGTTGAATCTGGAGCTGTGGTTCAGACAGTTTCTGGCCAACCTCGGCGATGTCCCCTCGGTGACGCTGACCGAGGGCATCGATCCGGTCCAGATTGCCGAGGGCGCATATGAGGGCATCGCCAACCCGCATGCGTGGATGGGGCTCGAGAATGCGATGGTCTATGTAAACAACATCCGCGACGCACTCATCGAGCACGACCCGAATCATGCCGAGGCCTACCGGCGCAACGCCGAGAACTATAAACAAGAGATTCGCGGCACGATCGAGCCGCTGCGCGATGCGATCCGGCAGATCCCGGCGGAGCGGCGCTGGTTGACCACCTGCGAGGGGGCATTCAGCTATCTGGCCAGGGATTTCGATATGAAAGAGCTTTATCTCTGGCCGATGAACGCCGGTCAGGTCGGTACACCGCAGCAGGTGCGAAACGTCATCGATAGTGTCAGGCAGCATGATATTTCGGTCGTGTTCTGTGAAAGCACGGTCAATACGGATCCGGCCCGGCAAGTGGCCCGCGATACAGGCGCGGTCTACGGTGGTGTGCTCTACGTCGACTCGCTGACCCGTGCCGATGGCCCGGTGCCGACCTATCTGGAGTTGCTGCGCGTGACCGCCAAAACCATCGCCAGCGGCTTGGGTGAAAACATGGATCAGCAATAGCTCGGAGCACCCATACAGCCGCCGCGACTGCTTCTGGCGGCTGGTTTCACACGCTTGCCCCTGACGCGCCACAAGAACCAGGAGAACCGATTGCCCATCCCCGCCAGCCAAACCCCGTCTGACGACACGCATACCGGCAGCGGCATCCTCGCCCGCGACGTGACGGTAACCTACCGCAACGGCCATACCGCGTTGTTCGATGCGAGCTTCGAGATCCCGCGCGGCACCATCACGGCCCTGGTTGGCGTCAACGGCTCGGGCAAGTCGACCCTGTTCAAGGCAATCATGGGCTTTGTGCCCGCCGCCAAAGGCGAGATCCGGTTGCTCGACCGGGCTGTCAACCAGGCCTTGGCTGAAAATCTCGTGGCGTATGTACCGCAGTCCGAAGAAGTGGATTGGGCCTTTCCGGTGCTGGTCGAGGACGTGGTCATGATGGGCCGTTACGGACACATGGGTTTTTTGCGGCGTGCTCGACGCGCGGATCACCTGGCGGTGGATCAGGCGCTGGAGCGCGTCAACATGAGCACGTTTCGGCATCGCCAGATCGGCGAGCTTTCCGGTGGCCAGCGCAAGCGCGTGTTTCTGGCTCGCGCGCTGGCCCAGGACGGACGCGTCATCCTGCTCGACGAGCCGTTCACCGGCGTCGATGTCACCACCGAAGAACAGATCGTGGCCCTGCTGGGCGAATTACGCAACGAAGGACGCGTCATGCTGGTGTCGACCCATAACCTCGGCTCCGTGCCCGAGTTCTGTGACCGCACGGTCCTGGTCAAGGGCACAGTACTGGCCCACGGCCCGACGGCCACGACGTTCACACGTGAAAACCTGGAGCGTGCCTTTGGCGGGGTCCTGCGCCATTTCACGCTCGGCGGCGACGCATTGCACACCGATGATGACCCGCGCGAAATAAGTATCATCACCGACGATGAACGCCCTTTCGTGCAGTACGACGGCCGCAATCAGACAGAAAGCGACTCGAGCACCGCGGACAACAGCGACACAAATCGCAACGACACGGCGCGGCAATCCAACGGCTCAGACGCCTCATGATCGCCACGCTACTCGAGCCATTCGGTTACGGCTACATGTTTAACGCCATGTGGGTATCGGCGCTCGTCGGCGGCGTCTGTGCCTTTCTTTCGTCCTATCTGATGCTCAAGGGCTGGTCGTTGATCGGCGATGCGTTGTCCCACTCGGTCGTTCCGGGAGTGGCCGGGGCATACATGATCGGTCTGCCATTCGCTTTCGGCGCTTTCATCTCCGGCGGGCTGGCAGCCGGCGCGATGCTTTTCCTGTCCGGCCGCTCGGGACTGAAGATCGACGTCATCATCGGCATCATCTTCACATCGTTCTTCGGCTTGGGGCTGTTCATGATGTCGCTATCGCCCATGTCGGTGAGCATCCAGACCATCATCATGGGGAACATCCTGGCGATCACGCCTGAGGACACCCTGCAGCTGGCGATCATCGGCTTCGTGTCGCTGGCGATCCTGCTGGCCAAGTGGAAGGACCTGATGGTCGTGTTCTTCGACGAGAACCACGCCCGCTCCATCGGCCTGCGGCCCGACCTGCTGCGCGTGGTCTTCTTTGCGCTGCTGTCGGCTGCCATCGTCGCCGCGATGATAACCGTCGGCGCTTTTCTCGTGATCGCCATGGTGGTTACACCCGGGGCGACCGCCTACCTGTTGTGCGATCGCTTTCCCCGGCTGATCGTGCTGTCGGTCCTGATCGGCGTCATAACCAGTTTCGTCGGCGCCTATGCCAGCTATTTTCTCGACGGCGCAACCGGCGGGATCATCGTCATGCTGCAGACGCTGACTTTCCTGAGCGCATTCGTCTTCGCGCCGAAACACGGGTTGCGTGCCGCGCGCCGCAAGGCGGCCCGCGCTATTGAGCTGCCGGAAACGGCGGCCGCAGATGACGCGAGCGGGGGGACGTCACCATGACGCTTGAAACCCTGCTTCTGCCATTTCAATTCCCATTCATGCAGAACGCGTTCTGGATCGCGCTAATGATCGCGCCGCCGACCGCTTTGCTGTCCTGCTTTCTGGTGCTCAAAGGCTGGGCGCTGATGGGCGACGCCGTGAGCCATGCCACGCTGCCCGGCATCGTGCTCGCCTGGATTCTCGGGCTGCCGCTGATCGTCGGTGCCTTCGGCGCCGGCATGGCCTGCGCGCTCGCCACTGGCTATCTGTCGCACAACAGTCGGGTAAAACAGGACACGGTGATGGGCGTGGTCTTTTCCGGCATGTTCGGACTGGGCATCGTCATGTACACCTCGGTCCATACGAACGAGCATCTGGATCATGTGCTGTTCGGCAATATGCTGGGTGTGGGACGCGACGATCTATGGACCTCGGGGCTGATCGCACTGCTGGTCTCGGGGCTGCTGATACTGAAATGGAAGGATCTGCTACTGCATGCCTTCGACCCGGCGCAGGCCCAGGCCTGCGGTCTCAATACCCGGGTTCTGCATTACGGCCTACTGGCGGTTCTGTCGCTGACCATCGTGGCCACACTGAGTTCCGTCGGCCTGATTCTCGCCGTGGCGCTGCTCATCACCCCGGGCGCGATCGCGTTCCTGACCGTGCGCAGCTTCGGACGCATGCTCTTCGTATCAACCGGCGTCTGCACGCTATCGCTGCTGGCGGGCACCTATGCGAGTTTCTTCCTCGACAGCGCGACCGCTCCCACCGTCGTATTGATCCTCACCGGATTGTTCGTCCTCGCCTTCGTCTATCGGTTGCGTGCGACCCGCCGCAGTTCGCGACAGCAGATCGGTCGCAAGACGTTTCCGACGCCAGCACCCTGACCATTGCGCCGGTTATCGATGCTGAACGCCGCTATATGGTGTCGACATGCTCTGTCCGGCATCTGCTCCGCAATCGATCTGCTCGTGAGCACTCATCCATACCGGCCGCAACATCGGTGTAGGCGTGTCACACGGCCCCCGAACGGAGCCTGGCGTACCGCTCGGATTCCGGGCGCGGGATGCCCAGGGCGGGCAACGTCTAGCGGCGTGACCGTTCTGCCAGCCAGCCGAGCTCGTGTTCCGAAAACCGTGCCTCGCGCCGCGCCGGGAAATTGTACGGCCCGGGCGGACCGCCATTCATGTATTCCTCGAGGAGCGCAACGAAGGTAGCGTCGGGGTCCAGGCCGCGTGGCTGGGCGCAATAACGAAACCAGCGCGTACCGATTTCCACATGCGGCACTTCCTCTTCCAGGATGATCTCGAAGATGGCGACCGTCTCCTCATCCTTCGCCTGCCGCAACTTGTCGATCATGCCGGGTGTCACGTCCAGGCCCCGCGCTTCCAGCACCCGCGGCACCAGGGCCATGCGGATCATCACATCGTGCGCCGTCTTGACCGCCATTTCCCACAGGCCGTCATGAGCATCGAAATCGCCATAAGCGTAGCCGAGGTCGCTCAAGCGGGTATCGAGCAACTCGAAGTGACGGGCCTCATCGGCCGCCACCCGCAGCCAATCGGCGTAAAACGCCGTTGGCATGCCGCGAAACCGATAGGCCGCATCAAGACCCAGATTGATCGCATTGAACTCGATATGTGCAATGGCGTGAATCAGCGCTGCGCGCCCTTCCGGCTTGCCCAGACCGCGCTTGGCCAATCTGGCCGGATGCACCAACGCTGGCTTTGTGGGGCGTCCCGGTGCCTCGACCGACAACGGTGAATCATTGCCAGCAGCCAACGCGGAACTGTCCGCCTCATGCAACGCACGAGCCGCGGCACATTTGGCTGCCGGGTCCGGCTCCATCAACGCATCAAGTACATCCTGCGGCTGCATCACGCCAGTCCGGGCTTGAGGTCCGCGATGATGTCCTCGACATTTTCCAGGCCCACCGAAATACGAACCACGCCATCATCGATCCCGGCGCGCGCGCGTTCTTCCGCCGTAATCCGGAAATGCGTGGTGGTTGCCGGGTGAACGATGGTCGTACGGGTATCACCCAGATTATTGGTGATCGACAGCATGCGCGTGCCGTTGATCAGCTTGAAGGCGCCGGCCCTGCCGCCCTTGACGCGCAACGCGAGAATGGCGCCGAAACCGCCCGGTTGCTGGCGCGCGGCCAATGCGTGCTGCGGGTGCGACTGCAACCCCGGATAGAAGACCCGCTCGACGTTATCGTGAGCTTCCAGCCATTCCGCGAGCGTCTGGGCTGCCGCGCTGTGCGCCCGCATGCGCACTTCAAGCGTTTCCAGTGCCTTGTAGAACACCCAGGCGTTGAACGGACTCATGGAGGGTCCGGCGCTGCGCAGGAACCGAAAAACCTGATCGCCAACGATATCGGAGTCGCCGATCACCGCGCCGCCCAGGCACCGGCCCTGCCCGTCGATGAACTTGGTCGCCGAATGAATCACCACATGCGCCCCGAAATCGAACGGTCGCTGCAGCGCCGGGGTACAGAAACAATTATCGACCACGAACAGGCAATCATTGGCATTGGCAATCTCCGCCAGCGCGGCCATGTCGACGATCTCCGTCAGCGGATTGGACGGCGTTTCCACAAACAGCATGCGTGTTTGCGGGGTGATCGCCGACGCCCAGGCGTCGAGATCGTCCGGCGCCACATAGGTTGTCGTAATGCCCAGTTTGGACAAGTAGTTATTAAACAAACCTATAGTGGAACCGAACAGCGTGTGGGCTGCAACGATATGATCGCCTGCCTCGAGTGTCGCCAGACAGGTCGACAGGATCGCGGACATGCCGGACGCCGTGCCGACGCAACACTCGCCGCCTTCCATAGCGGCCAGCCGCTTGCCGAACGCATCCACCGTCGGATTGGTGAAACGCGAATAGATATTGCCGGCCGCCTCGCCGGCAAAACGTGCCGCGGCGTCCTCGGCGGAATCGAACACATAACTGGAGGTGGCGTAGATCGCCATGCTGTGTTCGCCCTCGGGGCCACGGTGTTCCCCGGCGCGCACGCCACGGGTGGCCGTGTGCCAGTCGGGGTCGAAATCGTTGCTCATGGAACTCTCCTTGGAACGCGGTCGCGGGCACAAAAAAGCCTGCTGTCGCGATGCGAAGCAGGCTTGCTGTCCCTCGACCCGTTTAGCGGTATTTATAGGGCGCCCGCAAGCTGTTTCAAATCGGCGCTTTGCGTAGTATGAAACGATCGCTGCCGTCGATCAACCACGTCCGGTACTGGCGCCGCGCCGGTGTTACGGCGCGTTATGCAGTTCCAGTACCGCCGTATCCTGCTGCCGGCGGTCTTCGCGCGTGGCGTCGGCCCGAAACAGTTCGAGTTGCCGGAGATAATCGGCACTGATATCGGCGGTGATGTATTCGCCCGAGAACACAGAGTCCTCGAAGTGTTCCAGATTCGGGTTGCCGGCATTGACCGAACGCTCGAGATCGGCCATGTCCTGGTAGATGAGCCGGTCGGCGCCGATGATATCGGCGATTTCCGTCTCGCTGTGGCCGTGCCCGACCAATTCGCTGGCGCTGGGCATGTCGATGCCATAGACATTGGGATGGCGCACCGGCGGCGCCGCCGACGCAAAGTAGACCTTGGCGGCGCCGGCTTCGCGGGCCATCTCGATGATCTGGCGCGAGGTCGTGCCGCGCACGATGGAGTCGTCTACCAGCAATACGTTCTTGTCGGCGAATTCCAGATCGATGGGGTTGAGCTTCTGGCGAACCGATTTCGCCCGTTGCTGCTGACCCGGCATGATGAAGGTACGGCCGATATAACGATTCTTGATGAAGCCTTCGCGGTATTTCACCTCGAGCTGACTGGCCAGCTCGACGGCGGCCGTACGGCTGGTGGAGGGAATCGGTATGACTACGTCGATATCGTGATCCGGCCATTCGCGCCTGATCTTGTCGGCCAGATAGGTACCCATGCGCAAGCGCGCCTTGTAGACGTAGACGTCGTCGATCACGGAGTCCGGGCGCGCCAGATAGACATACTCGAAGATGCACGGCGACGCGACCGGCTGCTCCGCGCACTGGCGCACGTGAATCTGCCCATCCAGCGTGATGACGACCGCCTCACCCGGGTTGATGTCGTCGACGAGCTCGTAACCGAGCGCGTCGAGCGCAACGGATTCCGAGGCGATCATGTAATCGGTGCCGGATTCGGTCTCCCGCTTGCCGTACACGACCGGACGTATGCCGTGCGGATCACGAAAACCGACCAGTGCATACCCCGTGATCAACGCGGTCGCGGCATATCCACCCTTGCAGCGGCGGTGTACTGCGGCCACGGCTTCGAAGATATCGTCCGGCGCCAGTTCCAGGCGTTCGCTCTGCATGAGCTCATGGGCGAACACATTGAGCAGGATCTCGGAATCGGAGTCGGTATTCAGATGCCGCCGATCCGCGCGGAACAGTTCTTCCTGCAACTGTTCCGCATTGGTGAGGTTGCCGTTGTGTGACAGGCAGATGCCGTAGGGCGTGTTGACGTAGAACGGCTGCGCCTCGGCACTGGTTTCCACTCCGGCGGTCGGGTAACGCACATGCCCCACCCCGGCATTGCCCTGCAGGCGCAACATGTGATCGGTACGGAACACGTCCCGCACCAGGCCGTTGCTCTTGCGCAGAAACAGCCGGCCGCCGCTGGTCGTGACAATGCCTGCCGCATCCTGGCCGCGATGCTGAAGCACGGTCAATGCATCATAGATTTCCTGATTGACCGGGGACTGCGAGACGATGCCGACAATGCCGCACATAGGAATCTCAAGTAGAAGAAGTTTCGGAGGTGTCGTTGGCTTCCGGGACCACATCGGGTACATCCGGATAAGTGATCGCCTGGGCCAGATCGTCGGGCAGGAAGTCACGCGCCCAGACTGCACCGTCCTCCAGATGGGCGATGAACACCGAACTCTGCCACCAATCGTCCCGGGGAACCGGAGTGACCCCGGCCAGCATGACCAGCAGCACCAGCACGGCCGCACCACGCAGTACCCCGAACACGCCACCAAGAACACGATCGGTGCCGGCGAATCCGGTCTGGCTGAGCAAGCGCCCGAAGGCGTAGTTGATCAACGCGCCGACGAACAGTACCGCGATGAATATGATACCGAAGGCGACGGCCAGACGGGCCGAATCGATGGCAATCCAGTCCTGCAAAAACACCGCACCCGGCTGGGCGCCGATGAAGGCCAGATAGAACGCGAGCACCCAGGCCACCAGCCCGATGGCTTCCCGGACAAACCCACGAAAAAAACCGATGACCGCAGACAGCGCGATCACGCCAAGTATTACGACGTCGACCCAGATCATTGCACCCGCCCGTGCGTATTCACGCGTTTCTTATTCTAACAAAAAGGTGACCATCGACCTTAGCCGCGGTTACCCCGCCTGCTGTACCAACGTGGTTCGACCCGCCCGACGCAGACGCGTTGCCGTCTCGCGCGCTTCGGCTTCGTTGTCGAACGGACCGACACGCACGCGGTAATACGTCTTGCCGTTGACATCACCGGCCCGATAGAACGCGTCGTAATCCGAGCTGAGCTGTTGAGCAAGACGCTCGGCATTGGCCTCGTCCCCGAAGCTGGCCACCTGAACAACCCAACCCTCGGCTTGACCGCTGCGGCGCAAATCGCCTGAGGGCTGCGCGCCTGCTGCGTCATCCGTCTCCCGGCTCGGTTCGGTGCTGACTTCGTCTTCCTGTTGCTCTCCGGCCGACGGCGCCTGCGGCGTACTGTCCGGCGAGATCGGCTCGGGGCGCTCCGACGACTCGGTTTCTTCCTGTGCCTGCCCCTCGCCGGTTTCCGGTACGTCTGTGGTGCCATCCGGCTCGGCTTCTGCCGCTTCCGGGGCAGCGTCTTCGGCGCCTGAGTCCGCCGGCTGTGCGTTGCCATCGGGCGTGATTTCATAGACCCGCATCGACCCATCATCCGTATCGCCCCCGTGCATGCACTGGGACAGCACCACGGGCACGAGTACGCCGATGAGAACCAGCACAATGATGCCGACGATGCGTTTTTTCATGATGTCCTGCATAGAATCACATCTTGTTGCGGGCATGGGCCACAGTCAGAAACGAACCACAGACCACAATACGATCGCCGTGGTGGCTGGCGGCGCAGGCGGCGTCAAGCGCCATGCGCGGATGCGAGTATCGGGGCGCGTCGCTTTCAAGCCTTGCCGCGAGAGCCTCCGCGACAAGGCCGCGCGGGCCAAGCTCGTCCAGTCCCGCCAGATACAACCGGTCGGCCATACCGGCCAGACGCGCGCCGACGGCCTCGACCGGCTTATCGGCCAGCATGCCGAGCACCACATGGGTTCGACCGGACACCGGATGGCGGGCGAGATCGTCAATAAGCACCGTAATAGCCTCGACGTTATGCCCCACATCGTAGATGATCGGTATACCGCCGTCGACTTGTTCCCGCCGTCCCGGCAGACGCGTTTGTGCCTCGCAGGCCCGCATCACATCGGCAACCGTGGGCAGACCTTGAAGTTCGCGGACCACGCACAACGCCGCGGCCAGGTTTTCCGGCACCACCGCGCGGTGATAATCGATCGTCAGTCGGTCCCCGCCGTAGCGCCAGCACCAGTGGTCGCCGTGGCGCTGGATATCGAATTCATTGCCGATCGTGGCGAGCGGCGCGCCGATACTGCGGGCATGTTCGGCAATCGATGCGGGCGGCGCGCGATCGGCACACAGCACGCGCTGCCCTGCTCGCATCACCCCGGCTTTCTCGCGACCAATGCATTCCCGATCGCTACCCAGCCAGTCGATATGATCGAGGCCGATATGGGTAATCAGGGCCACGTCGGCATCCACGATATTCACGGCATCCAGCCGCCCGCCCAGACCGACCTCCAGTACCGCGAAATCGACTTCGGCGCGGGCGAACAACCACAGGGCGGCCAGCGTGCCGTATTCGAAATATGTCAGCGATATCCCGTCGCGGGCGGATTCGATCGCCGCGAACGCCTGGCACAGCGCATGGTCGTCCACGCAGCTGCCATCGATACGGACACGTTCGTTGTAACGCCAGAGGTGCGGCGAGGTATAGCTGCCCACCCGGCCCGATTCGCCGAGCAGGGACTCGATCAGGGCGACACAGCTCCCCTTGCCGTTGGTACCGGCAACAATGACCGCCCGGCTGCGCAGTGGCAGCAAGTCCAGTTTGCGCGCCACGGCGGCCACGCGTTCGAGGCCGAGATCCATCGGCGTGTTGTGCAGCGTGAGCTGCCACGCCAGCCAGTCATCGAGGCTGCCTGCGAGCGGCGCCGCGGCCGTCACGCGCCGTCGGCCACCGCCGGCTGTTGCGGCACCTGCATAAGCGTCGCCAGCACACTGTGAATGCGATCACGCAGATGCTTGCGCTCCACGATCATGTCGATTGCACCGTGCTCGAGCAGGAATTCGCTGCGCTGAAAGCCTTCCGGCAGCGTCTGCTTGACTGTCTGCTCGATCACGCGGGGGCCGGCGAAGCCGATCAGGGCTTCGGGTTCGGCCACATTGATATCACCGAGCATGGCGTAACTGGCCGCGACACCCCCCATGGTCGGGTGCGTGAGCACCGAAACAAACGGCAGTCCGCGATCCGCCAGACGTGTGAGCGCCGCGCTGGTCTTGCCCATTTGCAGCAGCGAAAACAGCCCTTCCTGCATCCGTGCCCCGCCACTGGCGGAAAAGAACACGAACGGCGTCTCGCGCTCGATAGCGGCATTGACGCCGCGCACAAAAGTCTCACCGACCACACTGCCCATGGAACCGCCCATGAAGCGGAAATCCAGAGCACCGGCGACGATCGGCATGGTCTTGAGTTGCCCGGCCATGATCAGTGCCGCTTCGCGCTCGCCCGAGTCCTTCTGCGCCTGGGTCAGCCGATCGCGGTACTTCTTGCTGTCGCGGAATTTGAGCGGATCCTTGGGTTCGATGCCGCCGGCCACTTCCTCGCGGCGTTCGTCATCGAGAAAGAGCTTCAGGCGCTCGCGCGCTCGCAGGCGCTCGTGCGAATTGCACTTAGGGCAAACCTGCAGCGAGCGCTCCATTTCGGCGTTGTAGAGCACGGCGCCACAATTGCTGCATTTGGTCCAGATGCCCTCCGGCACTGCATTTTTATTTGCTGCCGAATCGTTGCGCATCTGCGACGGCATCAGTTTTTCCAACCAGGTCATGCGCGGCAAATCTCCTCTGACTGCGAATCCTGTTGATCGATTGCTTTTCGCATGGCGGCCAGCGTATCGCGTAACGCTTTTGTTGTGGCCGCCATGTCATCCCCCAGCTCAGCGATGCGGCCGACCAGTGCGCTGCCGACCACGACTGCATCGGCCACGCGGGCGACATCGGCCGCATTGGCCGGCGTACGTACCCCGAAACCCACCGCGACCGGCAACGTGCTGCACGCGCGGATACGGTCGATCTGCTCACCCAGCGACGACACGTCCAGGCTGGATGCACCGGTCACACCCTTGAACGACACATAGTAGATGAAACCGCCCGCGTGCGCGCAGATCTTTTCGATCCGCGACGGGCCCGTGGTCGGCGCAATCAGACAGACCGCATCGAGACTCTTCGCCGCGAGCGTGGGCATGACCTCCGGGGCTTCTTCTGCGGTCATGTCCACGATCAGTACGCCATCGACGCCCGCCCTCGCCGCGCGTTCGGCGAATGCCGGCAACCCGAGTGCATCGATCGGGTTGAGATACCCCATCAGCACGACCGGCGTATCGGGGTCGTCCACGCGGAACGCAGCGACCATATCCAGCACCTGTTTCAGACTGGTGCCATGCTTGAGGGCGCGCTCACAGGCGGCCTGAATCACCGGGCCATCGGCCATCGGGTCGGAAAACGGCACGCCGACCTCGAGCACATCGGCACCGGCCGCGACCAGGGCATGCATGAAATCAACGGTGGCATCCGGGTGCGGATCGCCCGCCGTGATATAGGGTACGAGCGCCGTGCGTCCGGCCGCGCGTAGCGATTCGAAACGATCGGCCAGACGGCTCAAAGCTGCTCTCCGTCGGCTTCGGCGACGCTGGCCATGTCCTTGTCACCGCGACCGGACATATTGACCAGCACGATCTCGTCGCGATGCATCGTGGCCGCGAGGCGTCGGGCGTAGGCCACGGCATGGGCCGACTCCAGCGCCGGCATGATGCCTTCGACGCGGGTGCATTCATGAAACGCTTCCAGCGCTTCGGCGTCGCCGACATCGACGTAACGGGCCCGGCCGATATCCTTCAGCCACGAGTGTTCCGGGCCCACGCCCGGATAGTCGAGCCCGGCCGAGACCGAATGGGTCGCACGGATCTGGCCGTTTTCGTCCTGCATGATGTAGGTGCGGTTGCCGTGCAACACGCCGGAACGCCCGGCCGACAGCGGCGCGGCATGACGCCCCGTGTTCACGCCGTCGCCGCCGGCTTCGACCCCGTATATCGCGACGTCCTCGTCGTCCAGGAACGGGTGGAACAAGCCGATGGCATTGGAGCCGCCGCCCACGCAGGCCACCAGCGCGTCGGGCAGCCGACCGCAGCGTTCGAGCATCTGGCGGCGCGACTCACGCCCGATCACGGCCTGAAAGTCGCGCACCATCGCCGGGTACGGATGCGGGCCGGCAACCGTGCCGATGATGTAGAAGGTATCGTCGACATTGGCCACCCAGTCGCGCATGGCTTCGTTGAGGGCATCCTTGAGCGTCTTCGACCCCGAGTCGACCGCCCGAACCTCGGCGCCGAGCAGGCGCATGCGATAGACATTGGTCGCCTGACGGCGCATGTCCTCGCTGCCCATGTAGACCACGCATTCCAGCCCCAGACGCGCCGCGACCGTGGCCGACGCCACACCATGCTGGCCGGCGCCGGTCTCGGCGATGATACGTTTCTTGCCCATGCGTTCGGCCAGCAGCGCCTGGCCGATGGTGTTGTTGATCTTGTGCGCGCCAGTGTGGTTCAGATCTTCACGTTTGAACCAGATCTGGGCACCGCCAACCCGCGCGGACAACCGCTCGGCGTGATAGACGGGTGTGGGCCGGCCGACGTAATCCTGCATATCGGCATCGAGCGCGGCGATGAATGCCGGGTCCCGACGGGCGTCGTCATAGGCCGCGGCCAATTCTTCCAGCGGCGCCATCAACGTTTCCGCGACAAATCGCCCGCCGTAGGGGCCGAAATGCCCGCGCGTATCCGGCATGTCGCGCCAGGCGTGCGCTTGCCGTTCATCGCCTGAGGCAGGTTGTGGGTCTTTCATGGCCATCGTCATCCTGTGTTCCGGGCCGTAACCCGCCGATCGTCGGGGTCGGAGGGACCGGACGCCAATACCGCATCCACGAATGCCCGCATCCGCGCCATGTCCTTGACGCCCGGCGCACTTTCCACGCCGCTGCTGACGTCCACCGCATAAGGCGAAAAGCGCGCAATCGCCTCGGCTACGTTGCTTGCATCGAGTCCACCCGCGATCACGATGGGATGGCCCGGCATTGCGCTGTCATTATGCCAGTCGAATCGCTGGCCACCGCCGCCGGCCTGGCCGGCAATATGACTGTCGAGCAGTAGCGCTCGCGCATCGTGGTAATCCGCCGCCCATTGCGCGAGATCGATATCGTCGTCGCCCATCGGAACGGCCTTGATATAAGGCAGGCCAAACGCGCGACAATATGCCGGCGTTTCGCGCCCGTGAAACTGCAGCACATCCGGCCGTATCGCATCGATTACCTGTTCCACGTCACGGGCGGCCGCGTCCAGAAACAATGCCACCCGGGTTACGAACGGCGGCAGTACGCGGTCGACGTCCTGCGC
>Ga0206123_10002869_pt1 | contig 14610 bp, 17 predicted proteins | sample Helgoland_Spring_2_FD_160086 | JGI IMG/M metagenome (GOLD analysis project Ga0206123, IMG submission 160086) | Pelagic subsurface seawater microbial communities from Kabeltonne, Helgoland, North Sea - Helgoland_Spring_Bloom_20160316_1 | ecosystem: Environmental > Aquatic > Marine > Epipelagic ...
GGGATCGCCTCCAGGGTTGAAGCACTTTCCGTCATTCCCCTGTTTGCCCTTTCCGCCAGCATCGGTCCATTTGTGGGCCAGAATTGTGGCGCAGGCGAACATGTCAGGGGTAACCAGGGAATGCTTGTATCATTTCTCTGGTCGATGTTGTGGGGACTTTTTGTTGCCATCCTCTTTTTCATGTTCAGCGATTCAATCGGTGGCCTGTTTGACGATGATCCACTCGTGACTGGTTACACACGGCTTTATCTGATGATAGTGCCCTTTAGCTACGGCGCATGGGGTGTGCTGATGATGGCTAGCGCCACTTTCAACTCACTGGGTCGACCGTTGATCTCAACGTCAATGTCGGTGGTGAGAATGTTCGTCATTTACGTCCCATTAGCTTATATTGGAGAGGCGTTTTGGGGAGTTGCCGGTATCTTTGGGGCTGCCTGCATATCGAATATCACAATGGGAGCGATAGGTTTTTTGATGAACCGGGTGACCTACGGTGGTGGCGTATCCAATTGGCTAGGAGTCGGCGAAATTTCGCTACCAGAATCTAAGGCGGTAAAGAGCAACTAATGAGTGAACTAGAAGTAAAAACAGAAGAAGCACCCCTACCTTTCAAATCCATTATCAATTACAACCTGCCAACTATCGGTGTTGGTTTTATGTTTTTTGTCGTGTCCCTATATCTGATGAAATTCTCCACCGACGTCTTGCTCATTTCACCCGCTATCATGGGACTGATATTCGGGGTCTCCAGAATCTGGGATGCGGTCACCGACCCTCTCGCGGGCTATCTGTCTGACCGGACTACACTGGCTTCAGGTCGACGCAAGTCCTGGATTTTTGCCTCTATTATCCCCGTCGTCGCCTCCTTTTACATGATGTGGAACCCTCCCCCTGAAATGATTGGCTGGGAGGTCAACCTGTGGATGGGCACTGCCATTCTCATGTTCTACACATCCATGACCATTTTTGTGGTGCCACACACATCACTGGGTGCGGAATTGTCCCTGAACTACCATGAGCGCACCAAGATTTTTGGCTGGCGACACATGCTTTGGAACACAGGGTCCTTGTTAGCGCTTGTCGCAATGTTTCTATTGATCCAAAGTGACTCTCCTCGTGAAATTGCCTTCACCATGACTTTAATCGCAGGTGTCACAACCGCGGTGCTCATACTTTGGATGGCTTTTAGCATCCGCGAGCGACCGGAATTCCAGGGTCGAGGAGAAACCAATCCAATTACAGCCTTTACTGATGTATGGCGTAACAAGCATGCCAAGTTGTTACTGATCGTGTTTCTAATTGAGAGCAGCGGTTCCGCAACCATCGGCATCCTGACCCCTTATGTTGCTGAGTATGTGGTTGGTAGACCAGACCAGACTGTTTTTTATATCCTGGCTTATCTCATTCCCTCTATTGCTTCGGTGCCATTCTGGGTACCCATATCCAAAAAAATTGGCAAGAAAAATATGTGGATGTTTTCCATGTTCGTTACCGCATTTGGTTTTGGCGGCATGTTCTTTTTGACCGAAGGCGCGGTGATGCATATCACCGTACTTGCCTTTATTTGCGGTCTGGGTGCGGGCAGCGGTGCTGTGGTGGCACCCTCCATTCAATCAGACATTATTGACTATGATGAGGTTCATTCTGGCAAACGCAAGGAAGGTATTTATTTTGCAGCCTGGAACCTGGTTTATAAATCTGCAACCGGGTTTACCCTGATGCTGACGGGCTTTGTCCTCAGTGCCTCCGGGTTTGAGCCCAATGTGGAGCAGTCGGAAGCCGCAAAAACATCCCTGCTTGCCCTCTATGCGCTGTTTCCCCTGGTGTGTTACTCAATCGGTGCGCTGATCTTTTCGCGCTTTTCACTCAACGAAGCCGAATACGTTGGCATCCGGGAAGAACTCGATTCCAGACAAGCCGCAGCGGCAAAAACCACGGGATAAATAGACTAGTCCTGGCTGCGGGTCAAACCAGCGTCTTTTGCAGCCAACCGTTGCGCCCTGTTTTCCTCACCTGCTTTCTTAAGGTCTGCGAGGTCTGACTCGGATATACGCATGTAATTTTCTTTCCAGCTTTCATCAAAATCGTCGCGCCAGCGCAAATCAGACTGAACTGCAACAGGCGCTTCTGATTCAGCGGCCATATTCAATGCCGACAGGACAGATTTATGTTGGTTTACCCTGTCGTACGGTTTGCCTAACGGGTTTCCCAGGGGTAGATCATTATGCAAATATCTTGGTACACCACAGTGAGTCACGATATCCCATGCAGAACCAATGACAACTGTTGCAATTCCCGCTTCTTCCAAAGTCCTGGCCGTCAAACTGACGGTCTGATGACAAATAGGTCACAAGGGAATAAGTAGCACAATATCAACCTCATCCTCAAGACAGGCATCTCTGATTGCCGGTGCATCATTTTCCCGGGTGTTTCGCTGACTGTATTCCGTTGGAACAAAATGATAACGAGGTGCAATAGATCCGATCACACCTTCAGACGCCAGGGACTTCAAGACTTCCAGCGGAAAAAACGACTGGCGATCATCGGTATGGGTTGTCACCTTATCCCAGGACAATTCATCGGTCCTGAATTTTTCCGGCGCATCGGACAGGGGATGGGATTCAGCGCCCCGCAGGTTTTTTGGAATTTCCCCATTGGTCACTGCGGTTAACACAATTGCAACCCGGCATTCGGACAGGGGCTTTTTCAACCGATGGAAAGGAGTCGTCTCATGATGGGCATAATTATAAGGTTTGAAATCCTGGGCAGCATAAAATTGCCGGGTACGATCAATATATTTGATGGGACCAGAAGTCATATTATTCGCCATTAGAAATGTCCCGTCAGATTTATAAAAGCACCGTCAGCCTGGGCATCTACGGCAACATCCGCGTCGTCAGCAGAGACATCAAGCGTAAAGCGACGATAGCCAAATTGAATGCCAAACTCCGGAAAAATGAAATTTTCGGTTTCCCAACCCAGATGAACCTCCAGGTCGGACAGTTGATTACCACTATAGGAAACGATATTTCCTTCTCCACCAATGTAGGTGCCAGTGAATGGTAAGCCAATTTTTGCCCGACCATAAAGCATCGGCAATACCACATCCAAATCTTCGCGATTTCCATTTACACGCACCTCACCGCCGAAGTAGCGAGCGGTAATCCCGAGATCCAAATCAAACCCGGTATCGATGACTTCATAATATAAAGTGAGATCTGTATGTGTCAGATCCAGATCTGTCATGACGGTTTCATTGACGACATAGCTGGTACCATTAAAATCAAAATTGGTCGACAGGGTACCGGTCCCTGAATCTTCAAGGGTTGTTCTTGCCAGCTTGATATTTGGAATCAAAGGCACAGGATGTTCAAACGCGGCATAGATATAGGTTCCTGTATCACCTTCGATATTTAGATCACCATCAAGGGATACATCAGCAATAATGTCGCCACCAAAACTACTATTCCAGGCACCACCACCTACATGAATCCCGATAAAATCCGCCTGTGCAATTGTAGGTAATATGAGTGCTGCAATCGCAACTGTCAGCTTGCTGGACATTTTCTTTCCTCTGTACTTCATTCAATTAAGCCCGCATTACGCAAGTAACCGGGTGCTGCTCTCACTTGTGCTTTAATTCGGCATGGCCTGCAATTTGTTTACGGTATTGATAAGGCGAAAGATTTACCCATTTAACAAAAGCACGGCGGAAATTGGTGACTTCTGAATAACCCAGCAAGTCAGAAATTTCCTGAACACTGAGTGTTGTTGTCTGAAGGTATTCCACCGCAAGCTCCTTTTTCACATCGTCGAGAATTTTTTGATAGCTGGTTCCCAGCCCTTTCAATCGACGCCTCAGCGTTCTTGTACCAATTGAAAGCTTTCCAGCGATGGCATCAAGCTTTGGAAATTCCCCAGGTGTACTCAGCAACAGATGACAAATATTGGAGATAATGTCGACACCAATATCAAGCTGGCCCAGGATCTTTTTACAACTTTCCTCACAGGTCTGGGCAGTACTCGAATCCGCCTCAGCTAACGCATGAGTTAACAGATCCGCGTCAAAGTGAAATTCAGAGAAAGGTTTATCAAAATAAATTGGGCAATTAAACGCACAGGCGTACCTGGACGCATAGTCAGGCTCGGGATAGGCCAAATGTATTTCTGCGGGCTGAAATTCTTCGCCGATCAGCAGAGTGATTAGCGGTGTTAAACCCGAGAATAAAGTCTCAGCCACATATTGACCAACCTCACCATCCGCGAGTACTTCATCCAACCTGAGCACAGCATGCTCACCTTCCCTGACAAATCCCAGGTTAAACAGGGAACCTGCCATCCGGTGATATTTGACACCTATCTGGACCGCTTTCTCGAGGGTTGCACTACTCATCATTGCGTATCCGAGTAACCCATAGTCTGAGATTGAGACTTCCGTCGGATAGTCCAGCCAGAATCCGTTCTCGTCGATAAGAGCCAGCATATTATGGAGTTGCTTGATTCTTTGCCGATAGCTCACACGAAGATCGAGGTTTTCCAGATCCGATACAATCAACCCTGTGCCGGCAAGTGACTGTTCTACCGCAAAGCCTCTGGCTGACAATGCCTGAACGACACCAACCACCTGGGCCATGGGTACAGCTCTATTGTCCAGGTTCGTCTTTGCATGCATAGGGTGATCGTTACTTGAGTAGTCTTAGGCGCAAGTGTCCTGATTTGATCACTAGTTGTCAATGATCAGACATCCTGGCCGTCAGGATGTCCTAAATGGCCTGCGCTGCCTGAAACCAGCGAACTAGTCGCTTTCGACAGGCACCAGTCTCCGCACCCCGTAATAACCATTCTCCCTGACCTGCTGTACCGCATATTCAACAAATTCAAGCGACACACCAAGCGCATTCCCGATCAGGTTAACGCGCAATCGATCTTCATACTGAATTTCACAACAGATATAGGTCATTAAAAATGCCGCTTCAATAATCTGCATTTTACCCTGGCTGTTTATTCGTGAAGCCTCAGACCGAAGGTACTCCATAAACAGGGATTGTCCTGATTCAAGCTGTATTGCAGCTTTACGCATCTCCTCAGCAGAATAATCAAAGCCACAAAGTTTCAGGCAGATATCCCGGATCAAATCCGATTTTCCGGTTTGCCCGTAACCCAACAGGATATAACTGAGGGTACGTTGCAGTACCGGGACCTGGGTCGGCAGTTCAACCAACAAATCTGCATAGGAATTATTACATCGGTCACATCGGTAGTAATCAGCCAGCTTTTCGATTGGCAGCAGGGGAAGCCCAAACAGGGAAAAATAGTTAGTTTCTACAACATGGCTGAAATGTTCATCGTCGCCACAGACCGCGCAAGCACTAATACCTGCATCTTTAGTTTTACCTGTGACACGTTCGCCGACCAAAAAAAACATGTCAATTAACCTCCGTTGTTGTCCATGATGCTGCTTTAACTTCCATTGCATTAACTTCCAAAGAGTTAATGTCTAAAGAATAGTCCAATTTACCCTGGTAAGGTAATAAGAACTGGTGCAAGAAGATCCGGAAACTTCCGATTAGCTGGCCTCGTCAACAAAACGGAAATTAGTACCGGCCACAGTCAACTCGTTTTCTCGCCAGGTCAGGCCAAGCATCTCGGACTTGCGCCTGATGGCATCCCGATCGGTAACCCTGAACTCAATACTACAAACCCCCTCACCCCGGTCATCGGTGGCTGCAACAAAGTTTATTTTGCCAGTTCTGAGGCGCATCACGTGTTTATCTTCCTCGAGCATCGCAGGTTGATTCATCACCTCACTCCATCTTCTGGCGGTCGTGAGCGGGTCATGGCACTGAACATCTACTGCGGTAATTTTATCGACAAAAACAGAACTGCGCCCTTGCCAACCTTTACCGGCCCACTCCCATTCTGCCTCGGGTGCCATCCAGTCAATCGACACAATCGTTGCGCCAAGATCCTTCGGGTGCATATGGAAAGCCTTTACGTCCGCACGGTCCGCCTCCCATATTTTCCGAACTCCCTGTTGTTCAACGTGGGCACGATAAAATTCTATATCGTCGGTTTGAACCAGAATCATATAACCGCCATCGCCTCCCATTCGCGACAGCAACCGACCAGCACTGGTCTCTTCCTGAATAGGTGCCACAATTTCCAGAAATGTATCACCGATAGCCATCACGGAATTGTGCAATCCAAAAGCTGAGACACCCTCATCTTCAAAATCCGAGTTCAAGCCAAGCAATTCAAAGATTTCATGCCGAACCGGATCCCGTTCCTTTGCCACTAACGCCACCTGTCGTAACCACATCGCCGGCGTTGTATTTGTTTTCATTTTCTTGTTCTCCTAATGTATCGATCCGGGAAATGCGTTCCCATGAATTAGCTACAGATTTCAATTGAGGCTAAATGATTTAAGTACGAGCGGCAATTGTCTTGGTATGATTCACACTAAACTCTGGGAGAAAAAAATGAAATTGATCATCGCGCTGCTACTCTGCAGCTTATCACTGGGTGTCGTTGCAGCATCCGATTTTGCGGCCACCGAGGCAAAAATCAAATCTGCACTCGCCGATGAACGCCGATCTCCAAAAGAAATGGAGCGAGACAAGAATCGGAAAGCACTGGAGACCCTGGACTTTTTTCGCTTAAGAGACGACATGCGAGTGCTGGAACTATTACCGGGTGGTGGATGGTACACAAAAATATTGGGGCCAGTATTAGAGGCAAAAGGCCGGCTTTATATTTCCATCGGTGCCGAGGGGACCTTTAAAGCATTAAAGGATCAGGCGGGTTTTTCTGCCCTGGAAGTCATTCCTTTCGATGCCGCCAATTTTAGCCGCAAAGCAGGTGAAAGAAAGGCCACGGTCCCTGAACTCAGTTTCGGAGTTAAAGACCTGGATATGGTGCTGACCTTCAGGAACATGCACAATTTTACTGCGGAAGGCCGGGCTAACATTAATCGAGCCACCTTTGACGCCCTGAAATCAGGAGGACTGTTTGGTGTTGTTGACCACACTCGTCGACACATGCAATCGGAAACCGGTGAGAACTGGCGTCGGATTGATCCAGTTGAAGTTATCAAGGAAGTCGAGGCGTCGGGTTTTGAGTTTGTGGACTACTCCACGCTGCATTATCGAGCGGACGATGAATTGAAATATGAAGTAGGCAGACGTTCAGTTAGCGGTAACACTGATCGATTTACCTTTTTGTTTCGGAAGCCCTAGAGCGTTAGAAATGACCAACTACAGGTAGCGGGGTCTCATATCCCGCTGCTCACCACCATCCCTGTTCCTGACCGCTTAAGAATCCGAATTTCCACGGCTAAAAGAACACCGAATTGAGATCAAATCTTGATTCCAAAATCAGCAAGCGAGGTTTCCCCCTGATAATGGTGCGCCGTCCAACCTGCTTCACGGGCCGCTCGCACATTTGCTGCAATATCATCAAAAAAGAGCACTTCTTGTTGATCAAGTTGCGCACTAATCCGCTGATAATACTCAGGTTCCGGCTTTACGTGGCCAAGATCACAGCTGATAAAGTGAAAATCACATCGCTGGATAACCCCAATATTTTCCATCAGATATTGTTTTCGATATTTTTCCTGGGTTGTTGCTATGCCCGTTGTCAGGCCAAGACCTGCAACTTCCTCAAATAGCCTGACCCCGGCTGGCATTACCTCACTATCAAGCCGAAACCAGTGAGCGATGACGTCTTCAGGCGACATCTCAATACCCCAGTCATGCAGAAACGGCGTAATAACATCAAGCAGATCTGCATGCCCGCTTGAACAGGCTTTGAATGGGCCTCGAAAAAAGTGACCGGTGTCTTCATTGGTGAGGGAATAGGTAGACTCAAGCCAGGCACCAAAGTGACCAGCACTCACCAGAACACCGTCAACATCAAATAGCACTACCATCGGAAGTACCCTGAACACCTGATCTCTGGCACGGGACTCGCCAATCAGGCTCGCATAATTGCCCGGACTTCGGCAACAAGCTCATCTGGACAACAACGGGTGCGGAAGTCGGCATCAACAAACTGATACCCAATGGTTCTATCCTGAGTGATCAAATAGGTTGCGGGTAAAGGGAGTTCAAAGCTGTTTGATTCATTGACGACCTCAAGGCTCAGCCCCCAACCTTCAAATAACGCAATTTCCTCCGGTAATAGCTTGTAGACCAGATCAAATTGTTTTGCGATCGCGTTGTCTCTGTCGAACAGCATCTGAAATCTGTCCAGGCCTTTCTGCGCTTCCAATCTGGTGCTCTCGGCTGGCGGGAGACTCTGCGGGGAAATCGCGAGGTAATAACAACCCAGTGACGCCAATTCAGACTTTGCTGACTCGTATGCTTCAAGCTCCGTTTGACAGAACGGGCACCAAAATCCACGGAAAAAATTCACGACCACGGGCATTTCGGTCAACAAATTGTAAAGGCTTCGCTTGACATTATCGCCATCGATAAAGTCGAAATTTGGCACAGATTCACCAACTTGCAGGCACCGTTGGAGTATACCGCTGCGTCTCAGCCGGGCCGTGGTTCGGGTCAGAATCGCGAGATCAGGTGTCGGCATGTCATCACATGCAGCACGGCGTAACGCGGCTAATTTTGCTTCAAGGTCGATTTTTGAAGAATCCTGAGACATAAACTAAGAATATTTTCATTTGTACAATATATTATATTCACGGAGCTTTGTTAACGACTCAGTATTTAATACACTTTATTCTCAATAGGAATAGGCAGGACAATGGATCGATTAACGGCCATGAATATGTTCGTACGGGTTGTGGAGACCGGTAGCTTTTCAGCTGTCGCCCGGGAAATGAACAGTACCCAGCCAACCATTAGCAAAAATATCGCTGAACTTGAATCCTGGCTTGGGGCAAAATTACTCAACCGGAGCACCCGCAGCCTGCGTCTGACGGAAACGGGCACCAACTACTACGAACGCTGTGTCGCCATTCTGCAAGATGTAGAGGAAGCTGAACAGGTTGTGGGCCAGTTGCAAACACAGCCAAAGGGCGTCGTACGGGTGAGTGCAGTGGTGGCTTTTGGTCGCCTGCATATTGTGCCGCGACTGCAGAAATTTTTCCAAACCTACCCTGATATTAAAGTCGACATCCGATTGAGTGATCGGCTCAGTGACCTTGTCGAAGAAGGCATTGACGTTGCATTTCGGATGGGTGAATTGGCTGATTCGAGCCTGATCGCCAAGAAACTGTGCTCAAGCACCTATGTGACGGTCGCTTCACCGGAATACCTGCAGCATCAGGGTACACCTTCCCACCCGCGCGATCTCAAGGACCACAGCTATTTGGTTTACTCTGACCAGGGCAGTCGAACGGAGACCCAATTTGTTGACCAGGGAGAGCCATTTTTTGTTCGCGTCGAGGGGAACCTTCTGACAAATAACTCGGAAGCCTTAAGGTCAGCACTGTTAGCTGGCCTCGGCATCTCACGGGTGCCCAAATGGCTGGTCAACAGCGCACTTGATAGCGGGACTTTGATGCGGGTACTTGGAGAGTTTCAACCAGAGCCAATGAACATTTATGCCGTCTATCCACCCGGCAGACATCTTCCCTCGAAAGTCAGATGCCTGATCGATCATTTTGCTGAGGAATTCAAAGACTGTAACGATTTCTAGCTGGAGGTTATTAAGCTTCCCGGACACCTGGTCAGGCAAGCTGGTCGAACGACAAGGATCACTAGTTCCTGAGGGGTGATACCCCCAGCAATTTGGCCTCGATAAACGAATCCCTATCCGTGCGAGTTGCTTCAGGTACATTGGTGAAGCCGGCGATCACAGCGACTATTAGAAGCCACGCGATCAGCAACAACACCGTGACCCAATTAAATAACTGTGGGCGTTTTGGACCACAACCTTGGACTTGCATTTTTCCGAATCCTTAAACCAAATTCTTACAATAAATTTCCTATAACAACAGGACCTACTCCCATCGCCAATCCGGGTGCATTCTATATATTCCAAAACGCATTATAAGAAGGCAGGCAGGAATATATTGGTCGCCATTTAGGAATGAATAAGCGGAATCAGAACAAAACTTCCAATAAGCTATTATTATTCAATAAGTTAAAACAATATTTGAATGTAACAAGGTAAGCGAGCACAGAATTTCATCATTGTCAGGACTCACAATATCCGCACTCGATCTCCAAACGGTTAACCCTGGTAAAAAGCAGCAGCCTACTCCTTCATTATGCAAGTTTAATTTCCATTAAAATTATTACTATTCAATGGGTTATAAGACATACTTAATGTACAAAACAACAAGATCATCAACTGAAAACTGGTATCAGCCATTTCTCAGGGTAATGATTGATTGCGGATAAAAAGACTTTGAAAAAACTTTAGGTATGGAAAGGAAACTTAAAATTGACAAAGATTAATACTTATCTATCAACAAGTTATGGAGCTTTTATAAAGTGAAAAATTCGATCTAACCCGAAATTTCTTTTGCGAGCAAAGATACTTCTTTATTACCACCATCAGTTTGCTGGGTATCAACCTGTCGGAAGCCAATTTCATGATGCAACGCCAGCGATCCGGGGTTAGGCGGCACAATATTGACCTCACAAGTCAGACGCTCAAGACCGTTTCTTTTACAGATACGAGCCAGTTCATCATAGATCATGCTGGCGACACCTCGTCGTCGAAATTCAGGGTTAACCATAATCCGATCAATATAGAGGAACTTATCAAAGCGGTTTGAGAACCATCGGTAGTTGAGTGACTGATAGTGCTGACCGGGCGGCAGCGCAATAACCAGACCCGCCAACTGCCCCGCCTCCTCGACCTTAATAAACGCACAGGCTTGTTCGCCCAGAATCTTGAGTTCCGCCCGACTAATCGAATTTACATGGGGTACGCTAGCCTCGTTCAGCGCAAGAATGCCATCAAAATCGGTCTCTTCGATCGGCAATATTTCTAACACTGAACTCTCCCTTTTTTGTTTCTACACCTGAAGCGGTGAATCTAAAACTTGTAAACAAGCGTGACAGCTGTCTCGGTATCGGTCTTTTTGGTTCCCACCGGGACATCGGAATTGTTCTTCACATTAACGGAAAACTTCATCGCCAGGTCACCGACAATACTCGCACTAACAGAAGACTCGGATCTCGAAATGGTTGAGTCGCTGCCGATTTCTGTGCTCAACAGTTGCTTGAACTGGGCATTTTCACTGATCTTCCAGACATAATCCATGGCTAATCGGACAATACCTTCATTGTCGCTGGTACCATTAGGAAACTCCGAGATCCGGTAACCAATACCAGCATCACCACTCAGCTTATGAGGCCCGTTATCGTACAGTGGTCGCGAATAACCAAAAGTGACATCTGCCTGATAATCGTAGCCATTAAACTTGTCATTTTCATAGGCAACCCTGCCAAATAATGAACCAACCGATAACTTGTAGTCCCCTTGATAAAACAGATATTCCCGTTGGGCGTTCTTTACACCATCTTTACTGGCGCTATAGCTATCCACGTGACCCTTATGCTTCCACTTCTCGGCATCGCGCACCACTTCCCCACGAAATTTGATCGTTTGTTGGTCGGTATTACCCGTTGTAAAAACCGCACCTAATTCAACTTCTGACGACCATAGACTTTGGGCTTGTACAGATGTAGATGAAAGAAGAATCCCCACTGTCAGCAGAAATGAGGAAAAGCCTGTATATCGAAAGTTCATTACTTTGCTCCTTTGTCAGATATCGCTTCTATAAAAAGCGCGGGAGTATATCAGAATCGTTCTCACTAAAGATTCCGAAATTGTAATGAAACAGCATGCCGCTAATCGGAAAACCCGGGGACCCCGGCAGCGCGGTACAGGGACTCGATGGCACTCATATTGTTGATACAATCTTCCCCACCGGTTATTTGCGTGCCTTTTCCCTGAAGCAGGTCAATGACAGCATCCAGTTGATGTTGGTAGGTTGATCGTCCTTCGACCCTGATATCTTCAATGCCGCTCTTATTTTGTACCGTCAGCTTATATCCGTGTTGGGGAACCAGTGGATTAATAACGTCCATGGAACCCTCCGTGCCTTCTATTTTCAGAGAATTCACCATCTTTTGGTCCGGTGCCATTGAACAAGCTACTCGACCGGTCACACCTTCCGCGAAGCAAAACTCACCCTGAAGTGAGACATCCACCCCGGAATCTGTTGTCCGGGCACTCGCTGACACTACTTCGGGCTCCTCGCCCATGCAGGTACGCAGCCAATGAACCGGGTAACAACCAAGATCCATCAGCGCCCCGCCTCCCAATGCCTTCTGGTAGCGGATATCCGATGTATCTTGAATTGAAACGTTAAAAATACCTTCCAGGTCTTTCACCTTGCCAATCGCTCCACTTTCGAGCAGTTCGATAACTTTCTGTATCAGGGGATGATAACGGTAATGAAACGCTTCAATCATGAGCCGCCCCCTGGATTTTGCATGTTCGACCATAGCCCTGGCCTGAACCGAGTCCAATGCTACCGGCTTTTCACATAAGACGTGTTTGCCCGCATCCAGCGCTTTTAAGGTCCAGGGGTGGTGTAATGAAGCGGGTAAGGCGTTGTAGACCAGGTCGATATCCGGATCATCGATCAACGCCTGATAATTATCGAACACCTGCGGGATCTTGTGTTCCTTTGCAAATGCTTGAGCTCTTGACGTCTCACGGGCGGCAATGGCTGTCACATGTGCCGAGGCATTTTCACCAGCGGGCACAATGAGGGCAGGAGGTGTTATTCTGGCAGCACCCAGCAATCCTATTTTACATATTTTATTGGTCGACATACTTTTCCCTCTTTAATTGAAAATGGTTTGATTGAAAACGGCTTGAACAAAAATCGTACAAATAAAAATAAAATGAACCTGATTTCTATACCCGTCGTCTATATCTACAGTGACTAAAAATGCTAACCAAATCTACGACGAATGGCTTGTACTAAAAGTGCAATCCGGGGACATGACCGCAGTGACTGAACTGGTAAACAGGTGGCAACCTGCACTCATTGCCTACGCAAGAATAGTAACCCGGGATACAGACCTGGCCGCTGAGGCGGTACAGGAGTCGTGGATCTCGAGCACACGGGCTATTACCAAACTTCAGGATCCTGCCCGATTTCGTTCATGGCTATACAGGATTGTACACAACCAGTGCATTGACCTGATTCGGCTCAAACAACGACATCGCCAGACGATGGCAACCCATACGCTTGAGAACGAAGTACTGCAGGACAATGATAGCCTTAACTCAATCGACAACGCAGATGAGGTTAACCATGTGCTTGGTCGAATACCCGAAAACCAGCGAGCAATCCTCTCATTATATTATCTATCAGAACTGGATATTAAAGAAATCGCCGGGTTACTGGCTCTGCCGACCGGCACAGTAAAATCAAGGTTACATACCGCACGGGAAACATTTCGACGCTTCTCGGAAAAAACCAGCATCCTCACACACGAGGGAATAAATAATGACTAATCCTACCCACCATCAAACAGACGACCGTGTGCTCGACGAACAAATTAAAGCCGCACTGCAAGCTGATTCAAACAGTTCGTTCACCGGTCAGGTTGCAACAATTATTGAAGAACTTTCACAAACATTCAGTGGCCAGCACAGGGTGCTTTTGCTCTGGTCAGTCGGGAAGTTATTTGGCGCAGCCGTTATTCTGATCGTGTCCATCTATCAGTTTTTTCAGCAAGATACCATGATGGCATTAATTGCCTATGCCAGCCTGGCCATAATCTGTGTGATTGCAGAGGCAACAATTTTCCTGACAATCTGGATCTCCATTCAGAATAACAACCGGCAAAGAGACACCAAACGACTTGAGCTTCAGGTGGCCTTGTTAAACGACAGATTATTGCCATTGATAACAAAAGAGTAACTCATATGACCACCTTCACCTGGATTGAGCTTCAGAATATGAAAAAGTTTTGCACCCTGTTGATAGCCTTAACAATAGGCCTACCTGGCACACTACTCGCTCAACCCGGAGCTGAGACTGATCCCGAGGCCAGGGCGATTAACCTCATCGATGAGATGGAAGAACTCTATCGAGGCGATGCCAGCAAGGCAAAGATCACAATGCGGGTAGAAACCCCTCAATATCAACGGTCCATGGAAATGGAGTCCAGTAATTTGGGCACAGAAAAAGCGTTCATTCGAATATTGTCCCCTAAAAAGGATCGTGGGATCTCAACCTTAAAAATTGATCAGGAAATGTGGAACTACCTGCCGAAAATTAACAAGGTAATCAAGGTGCCCCCTTCCCTCATGATGGGTTCCTGGATGGGAAGCGACTTCACGAATGATGACCTGGTCAAACAGACCACCTTAACTGAAGAATACAAACTTTCATTGGCAGAGACAGAAGATACATTTATCGTCACCCTGATCCCCCGGGAAAAAACCATCACCGTCTGGGGAAGGATTGAGTACACCATCAACAAAGCCGACAAAATTCCTGTTTCCCAGGGATTCTATGATGACCGGGGAGACTTGATTCGCTCACTGATATTTAAGGATCCAAAAGACTTCCAGGGGCGCTTGATACCTTCAATTCTGGAAATGGTGCCCCAC
>Ga0206123_10002882_pt1 | contig 14575 bp, 13 predicted proteins | sample Helgoland_Spring_2_FD_160086 | JGI IMG/M metagenome (GOLD analysis project Ga0206123, IMG submission 160086) | Pelagic subsurface seawater microbial communities from Kabeltonne, Helgoland, North Sea - Helgoland_Spring_Bloom_20160316_1 | ecosystem: Environmental > Aquatic > Marine > Epipelagic ...
TTGTCATTGAGGGGCTGACGGACCCTGAAGGCCTGACTATCGTCGGGGAAGACTTTATTGTCGTCGAAGGCAGCAACGGGAATATCATCGCCGCCCGAATGGACGGCACTAAAACGCCATTGGCAACTATCGCTGCCGGTAGCCCGGCGGCTTCCGACGCCCAGCCTCCTTCCATGATTTTTAATGGCATCACGGCTTTACCCGATGGCACTCTGTACGCGACAGGTGAAACCAACCGGGTACTTTACAAGTTAACGCGTTAACAAAATATTCAACCCGGCAAAAGCGGTATCTAGTGGCTGGCTTTGTACGCCTGGAATAGTTGGTCCAGGCGCTGCCAGACCACGCCACCTTCACCATTACCGATGGGTTTTCCATTCACTGTGCCAACCGGCCAGACTTCATGCCCGGCACTACTGATAAGCACTTCATCGGCCTCAGCTAATTCCTCTGCACTAATCTCCCGCTCTTCAACAACCATATTGTCACCACGGGCCAGTGAGAGAACCAGGTTACGAGTAATACCATGCAAAATTGAATTTGAGGTTGGTGGCGTGATCAGCACACCTTCTTTTACAATATAGACATTTGAAGCACTTGCTTCTGTGACATAACCATTACGAATCAAAATTGCATCATCGGCTCCCCTTGAAACCGCCTCATTTTTAAACAATCCAGCGGCAACCAGACTCACACTCTTGATGTGGCCCTTCTGCCATCTGAAATCTTCAAGGGTAATCACGTTATAGGGTTTTACTTCCTTTCTCGACAGCAGCGGTGCGTCATAGACCATCACCAGGACTGTCGCCGGTGTATTTGTGGGCCAGACATGCTCACGACTTTCTGATGCGCCCCGGGTCACCTGGATATAAACAACGGCATCATATTCCTCACTGCGCTCAATCGCCTTTTCAATCAGGCGGGTCCATTCATCCTCAGTCATCGGATTAACTATTTTAATCTCATCCAGACTTCTACCAAGCCGCGCCAAATGTTCTTTCAGTGTGAAGGCTTTCTTTTTGTAGACCGGTATCACTTCGTAGACACCATCTCCAAACATAAAGCCCCTGTCGAGCACGGAAATTTTGGTTTCCCCCATTGCGTTCCATACACCGTTTAAATATGCAATTGACATGCTGGCTACTCCTGTAGGGTCACCTGAAAATATTGATTGTGTTGATCGATTTTTGCGAAAGCAGAAATTCAGCTTGCTCAAATCCGCAGCACATATGATACAGGGGACCTATCTCCACTGCACTCGTGATATTCTCACCGCTACAAAAATTTAGTGTAAAGGGAACCTGACAGAACCATGAAAAAACTGCTGATAGCAAACAGAGGCGAGATCGCGATACGAATAGCGCGGGCCGCGGCGGAGCTAGGCATTGAGACCGTTGCCGTTTATCCGCAAGACGATGAGCACTCGCTACATGTAAAAAAACTGGATCATCAGAGTCTGATACCAGGAACCGGTGTGGCAGCTTATCTTGACGCTAAGGCTATTCTCGACGCTGCCAAAGCCAATCAATGTGATGCCATTCACCCTGGCTACGGATTCCTTAGCGAGAACGTGGATTTTGCAACACTCTGTGAACAATACGATGTCAAATTTATTGGTCCTGCGCCGAATCAATTATCCCTGTTTGGTAATAAGTCTTCAGCACGCCAACTGGCAGAAGACTGTAATGTTCCGGTTGTTCCCGGAACCAACAATAAAACAAGTGTTTCGAAAGCAAAAGCATTCTACCAGGCACTGCAGAAATCAGGCAGTTCCGAGAATCCGGGCATGTTAATAAAGGCGATCGCCGGGGGCGGTGGCCGGGGTATGCGACAGGTACACGACCTGGAAGCGGTTGAAGGGGAATTTAAACGTTGCCAGAGTGAAGCCAAAAGCGCATTTGGCGACGACGGACTTTACGTGGAAGCCTTGGTCGAGCGAGCAAGGCATATCGAGATTCAGGTGATTGGTGACGGTGACAATGTCACTCACCTGTGGGACAGGGAATGTAGTGTACAACGCAGCCACCAAAAAATTGTCGAAATTGCACCCTCACCTGACCTCGATCCTGCATTACGCCAGAAACTTATTGATGCGGCATTAGTGATGGCAAAAAAATCAGGGTTAAGCAGCCTCGCGACTTTCGAATTTTTAGTCGACATAAAATCACCGGGCAGTTTCTATTTCATCGAAGCAAATCCCAGGCTTCAGGTTGAACATACCGTCACCGAGGAAGTTACCGGTTCAGATTTGGTACAGGCGCAATTAAAGATTGCGATGGGCCAGAGCCTGGAGCAGGCAGGTTTGTCCATGTCACCGGTTCAACCTCGTGGCTACGCGATTCAATGCAGAATCAATATGGAGACCCTGACCGATGGAGGGTTGTTCAAACCCACGGGAGGCACCATCGAGGTGTTCGAACCACCGACCGGTGCAGGGATCAGAATCGATGGCTTTGGCTATGCAGGATATGCAACTTCACCAAGATATGACTCACTGCTGGCCAAATTGATCACCTACACGCCGACCAACGACTTTAAGATAGCCGCGAAAAAAGCCTACCGCGCCTGCACCGAATTTCGTATTGAAGGATTGTCAACCAACCTTCCCTTTCTGCTCAACCTGCTTTCTTCGAGTGATTTCGAGTCCAACACAATTTATACCCGCTACGTGGACGACCATCTTGCAAATCTCGGCAAGACAGGCAGCCACACGGCACGGTATATCCAACAGGGAAAAATCTCCAGCGGTGCTGGCACTGATAGTAAAGCAGGTTTGAATTCGGAAATTGAAATTCCCGCTGGCTGTACCGGTTTAAGGGCACCATTACAGGGCACAATAATTGACATCGATGTTGTCCAGGGCAGTGAAGTTTACGAAGGCCAACAGTTATTGATCATGGACGCCATGAAAATGGAACATGTTATCTCCGCACCTGTCAGCGGCGTGATTAAGCTTCTGAATGTCACCCCTAACGAAGCAGTGCATGAAGATTATCTAATGCTGGTGATAGAAGAAACGGAAGTTTCGATCAAGCAGGAGACGTCGGAGCTAGTTTATGACATCGACTACATTAGACCTGACCTCGAAGAGGCAAACGAGCGACTGGCCTACGGCTTGGATGCATCGAGGCCTGCCGCCGTGGCCAAACGACATGGTACAAACCATCGAACGGCGGAAGAAAACCTGAATGATTTGCTGGACCCAGGTACTTATATCGAATATGGCTCCCTGGCAATTGCGGCGCAACGTCGACGACGCAGTGTCGATGATTTAATGAAAAACACCGCAAGAGATGGAATGATTACTGGCATCGGCAGTGTGAATGCTGACTACTTTGCCGGTCAACTATCTGAGGTCAATACCCAGTGTGTAGTCATGTCCTATGACTATATGGTGTTGGCAGGCACCCAGGGTTTGCAAAATCACCGCAAGAAAGACCGAATGTTTGAATTGGCGAAGGAGCTCAGGTTACCGGTTGTACTGATCGCCGAAGGCGGTGGTGGCAGACCGGGTGACACCGATGGTGCAGGTATTGCCGGCCTCGACTGTCTTGCCTTTCAACTCTACGGTGACCTAAGTGGCCTTGTACCACGTATCGGAATCACCAGCGGGCGTTGCTTTGCCGGCAATGCAGCACTCCTGGGCGCCAGCGACGTCATCATTGCCACAGAGGACTCTAATATCGGCATGGGTGGCCCGGCGATGATCGAAGGTGGTGGATTAGGGGTTTTCACCCCGGACGAAGTTGGGCCCATGGAAGTTCAGGTGCCCAACGGGGTTGTCGATATCGCGGTAAAAGATGAAGCCGAGGCAATGCAGGTCGCTAAAAAGTACCTTTCCTATTTTCAAGGGAGAAAATCCGATTGGGAATGTGCCGACCAACGATTGCTAAGGGCTGCAATCCCGGAAAACAGGCTTAGGATCTATAACATTCGAGACTTGATAAATTCGTTGGCCGATACAGACTCGGTGCTGGAACTTCGGCAGCATTTTGGCCTGGGTATGATCACCGCATTCGCGAGAATAGAGGGCCGTCCGATTGGTATCATCGCCAATAATCCCGAATTTCTCTCCGGTGCAATTGATAGCGATGGTGCAGACAAAGCAGCAAGGTTTATGCAACTTTGTGACGCTTTTGATATTCCAATATTAAGCCTCTGCGACACACCCGGCATTATGGTTGGTCCTGAAATCGAAAAAACAGCACTGGTTCGCCACGCAGCCAGGATGTTTGTCACAGGTTCCAGTATCACCGTGCCATATTTCACGATCGTGTTACGCAAAGGTTATGGTCTCGGCGCACAGGCCATGGCCGGTGGTGGCTTCAAGGCTTCCATCTTTACCGTCACCTGGCCCACAGGCGAGTTCGGCGGTATGGGACTCGAGGGCGCCGTAAAACTAGGTTACCGCAAGGAACTTGAAGCTATCGAAGATCCAGATGAAAGGGAAGCCTCCTACCAACAACGGGTTGCCATGATGTATAACCGGGGCAAAGCTGTAAATTACGCAACTGCCTTCGAGATAGATGAAGTTATTGACCCAATGGACTCTCGGCGCTGGATCGTTGCTGGCTTGAAATCAGCCCCGGAACCGATCAAAAGAGAAGGCAAGAAGCGACCATTTATTGATACCTGGTAGCCTTTTAATCGAAGTGTGACGGGTCATTTAAATTGTTCAGCCAGGGTTCCAAGCTGTTCAATGCAAATGCCCCAGCCTTCCACAAAACCCATGTCTGCATGCTTTTGTCGGTCTTCCTTATTCTGATGCAAGGCGGTTGCGGTATATTTAGTACCTTCAGGATGAGCTTCTAACGTGACAATCGCCGTAAATGGCATGGGGTCTTTGGTTGGTTGCCATCCGCTTTGGAGTGCGGATGTCCAGACGATACGTTTGTTCTCAGCAACTTCCAGGAAACAACCTTCTCCCTCAAATTCTGAACCATCTTCCATCCGCATAAGCGTGCCAAAACCTCCACCCGGGTAAAATTCATGCTTAAGTGAAACCGTGACAACCGGTGAGGGTGTCCACCATTTCTCCAAATATTGTGGTATTGCCCATGCTTGCCAAACTGCAGCAGGTGCTGCTTTGAGCACACGAGATACCGTGAGACCTGGATCACTACCGACCGCTTCAGCATTAGAATTTTTAGTAGTGACCATTGTATTGCACCTCCAATATACAGTCTTGGAATTAATGGGGGCATAATAACAAAACTATGGCTGGATTGATTAAACGCGAACAACTGTGCGAAGTAACATAGATCGACAAAAATCAATCTCAAAAACTAAATGGCACACCGACATCCAGGAACTGCGATGGTAGTAAAACCTCCGAAACTTAAAGCCGGGGACAAAGTATGTCTGGTATCGCCTGCCAGTACGCCGGAGAAAATCCAGGTCAAGGCAACGGTCGAGCACCTTGAAGCGCTGGGACTGGAAGTTCAACTTGGTAAACATGTTTTTGACCGGCACGGATATCTGGCAGGTACCGACGAGGTCCGTTTAAAGGACCTCAATGACGCCATTCGGGATCCAGCCATACGGGCGGTAATTGCAACTCGGGGCGGGAAAGGTGCCTACCGGATCGCAAAAGATCTGGATTTTAAAGCAGCAAGTAAAAACCCTAAACTTTTGATTGGGTTTAGCGAGATCACAATATTACATCTCGCCCTGTTAAAGCATTGCAATTTGTCCGGCTTACACGGTGCACCCTGGCTGCCAGGTTTTAGTGCTAGATCGGCAGAATCATTCCGTCTCGCTGCATTTACGCCTGGTGTTATCACCCTCGAGAGTAACAAGCAAGAATCAACCCATGCGTTAACAACATCAGGTATGGCACAGGGGCGATTGATTGGTGGAAACGAAGATATGCTGGCGACTGCCGCGGGATGGATGTTACCTTCATTTGACGGTGCAATTTTGTTACTGGAAGCATTTGGTATGCGAATGGGGCAGATGGACAGACATCTAACCATGCTTGAAAATGCAGGCCATCTGACCGGGTTAAAGGGCATTGCGATCGGTCAATACACCGAGTGTGGACCCGATGCAACAACCCAGGGAAACTGGACAACTAACGATGTCATTGGTGAGCGCTTGAGGAGGTTGAACGTACCCATCCTGGGAGGTCTTCCCATCGGCCACGGCGATTCCCCTGTGGCAGTACCAATTGGAACCATGGCAACCCTCGATGCAAATTCAGGTACATTGACCGTGGAGTCTGCTGTAACTTGAGGGATTCCTGATTTCGGGTAGAAAAGATGTCTGAATACTCACCCTTTATTCTGGTCCATGGTGCCTATCATGGTGGTTGGTGCTGGGATGCAGTTTCACAGTTACTTCAACCTCATCCCGTCTTTGCGCCTACCCTGGCAGGGCTTTCGGAACGTCGGGGAGAAATCACCCGTGCCATAGATCTTAACCATCATATTCAGGAAATTGTGGATCTGATTGAGAGTCAAGACCTGAACCATGTACACCTGGTCGGCTGGAGCTATGGCGGCATGGTCATTACCGGCGTGCTTGCGCGAATACCGACGCGCATCAGCGCCATCACCTATCTGGATGCGTATTTACCCTCGAGCGGTCAATCAGCTTCGAGTTTTGTACCCCTGGTCGGGCGAGCACTACTTTCACTATCAACATTATTGGGAAAAGGTATCCAACCACCTGATCCTCAAGCCTGGGGAATCACAGATGGCGGTTTGCCAGCACAATACAGGGAGAAACTATCAGCGCAACCACCGGCAACCTTGACCCAGGGAGTCCAGGCGCCATCACCCTGGCCTGACCACCTCACATCTACTTACGTCTGGTGCAGTGGCTACACCGGCTCCATCTTTGAACAATTTTACCGGAAGGCGAGAGCAGATCAGCACTTCAACACCATCGAGATTACAACCAGCCACGGAGCCGTTATTACCGCACCAGAAACCATTACAGATATACTCCTGGGCCAGGTTTAACCTGCAGCCAACAATAAATATGATGTCCTGAAACCGCCAGCTTGCGACGTATTCTTGAAGTAGTATTTGTGGATGGACTACTTTCAAATCACAATCTTGCTCGCCTTTCTGTTTCCGCTTGCCTACAGCCCCGGCCCGGGAAACATGTTCTTTGCGGCCAATGGCGCGCGCTTCGGCTTCCGATCAACCCTGGGCGCAACAACGGGTTATCACCTGTCAACCCTTGCAGTGACATTCGCGATTGGATCAGGTTTTGCATCGATTCTAGCAATAGCGCCACAGGGATTGTTGGTGGTCAAAACCGTGGGGGCCCTCTATGTCCTGTGGCTGGCGTGGAAACTGGCAACGGCGGGTCAGCCAGGCAATCCAGACGCACAGCCTGCAACGATTCTGGATGGTGCTGTGTTACTAGTGCTAAACCCAAAGGCTTATGTGATCATCGCACTGATGTTCTCCCAATTTCTGACGACAAGCAGCAACTTGTGGAATGTGGCTGTGGTGTCGATGGTATTCACAATAAATAACCTGGTTGCATTCACCATTTGGACATTAATTGGTGATCGATTGGGCAGACGGCTTCGCGGCGAGCATTTTGGACACTACTTGAATCTGGGTTTTGGTGGCATTTTGGGCACAGTCGGAATCTGGATGCTTGTGTCGTGAATAGCTGAATCAAACCCAATCTGGTCTGCTAATTCAAGTCCTTCTCAAACCATTGAACATCCCAGTAGCGGCCAAATTTTCTGCCTACTTCCCTGTAAAGCCCTGCTGGATGAAATCCAAATTTCCTGTGCAAAGCTATCGACGCATCATTTGGTAAAGTGATACCGGCATAGGCTCGATGAATATCCACACTTGCCAGGGAATCAAACAGTGCGTCATACAACAGCGAGCCTGCACCCTGCCGTCGAAGGTCCGGGTCAAGGTAAATCGAGGCCTCTACGGAGGTCCCATAAGCCGTCTTTTCCCGAAATTTTCCAGTACCTGCGTACCCAATGACTACTTCATCTTTAACTGCAACTAACAACTGATTCTTTCCAACCAAACTAAAATGAGCAAACCACTCCAATCGCTCTTCAATCGATTTTGGCTCGAGATCGAATGTAAACGCCGTTGCTGTGACATAGTGATTATAAATATTGGCAAGGGCTTCGATGTCCGCTTCGACCGCGTGTCTAATCACTGGATTCACATTCGCCTCCTTTTCTTTTGTCATCTCAGTTTGCCCGATAACTTACCCACGATAAAGTCAGCAGCAAGACTTATTGCAAACGCTCATGTATGTTTACACTCATGTTGCTCCCCCTCGACCATATTCCTTTTGTTAGCCGTGACGACACGGTCCTTTGTGCATTCATGAAAATGGGGTTCACCTGCTCCCCTCTTGCCACCTACACTTCACCTGAGTTTCCGGACGTCATCTGGAAGACTAATTGTGTCTTTCTCAATAAAGGCTGGTTCGATTTGCTCCGGGATATGGCCGCACCTGTTGAAAGTCCCACCTCGCCAGGGGGCTGTATCTTTTTGAGCGATGGCCTGCCCGCCACCGTCACCGCAATATCAAATTCGGATGCACAAGCCTCTTACACTTTGATACGCCAGTGGTCCGCGCCTGAATCCGCCACCGAAATTTTTAAAGTTGCATCCTACAGGAACCGGGTATGTCAGTTCCCGCTGACAATTATCGAACACGACTGGCCTTGCAGGGATATTAAACCCGGCTGGCAATTGCACGCTAATAGCGCTGTTAGTCTGGATAAGCTGACACGTTGTGTGGAACGCCAGATATCCAACCCAGACACATCGTTAGTTGACCGTATGGTTGATACTTCGCAGACAAAAATCCTTGAGAAGGCTGAGTTCCAATCCAGGTTTCACACTGAGCGGGTAAATTTTTCTATCTCCATCCTTGTGTCGAACCTGGCACAGGTGAAAAAACAGCTGAATTTGTCTCAAGTGACCTCTATTCAACAATCAAACAGGGTGCTCGCGTACCCCGAGGAACTCGATTGTGTGTTTGAGTTCACAAATAAATCGGATAGGTAAAACCGATTTGACAACAACTCTCGTCATTAGGAACCCAAATGAAAGTAACGCTCGCATCATTCCATGACCTGGCCGAACTGGCATCCTTCGCTCGTGCTACTTATAAAACAGCCTATAGCGAAGAAATGGGGTTGAGGGCGGTAATGAGTCATATCGAAGCCAATATGTCAGATCATCATTTTGAGGAAATGATAAAGTCAGACACTTTCTACCTGGTGCGAGAGAGCACCCAAATAATCGGATTTGCCCAGATTGGCGCGGTCGATATCAGTTATCAAAAGTTTGTCACCGACTTTAATCCCGGTGGCAGCGAACTCCGTCGCCTGTATGTCCTTGCAGAGGCTCAATCCAAAGGTGTCGGTTCAACGCTAATTGAACACGTCCTGCAAGACCCGTTTATTGCCAATACAGCCAGCGTGTATCTGACAACCTGGGAATCCAACCACGGTGCACAGCGACTCTACAGGAAATACAATTTTGAGAAAATTGGAGAAATACCGGAATACGAGACTGATGGCACTCTGAGTGGTTACGAATATATTATGGTTCGCCATAATTGATGTGTCGCGATTCCCTCTACGGGAATCTCACGGTTAAACCGATGGAAGATCCAATTGATTTAACTGTGAGATATTCAATCAAGTCGCAAAAGTTTTATGCAAACCCGGTAAAGGTCACAAAATTGTCATTCTCTTCACGGACAGACTTAACTTCATTGGCGGCAAAGTCAAAATCCGGCCAACCCATGGCAACACAAGTCATAATCGTTTGATCATCGGGGATTTTTGCATGTTCCCTCACAACTGAAGACTGCATAATACCCTGACCATTGATAACTGTACCCAGACCCCGTGTCCAGGCAGCCAATACAAGACCGTACACCGCAGCACCTAGATCAAAATGGCAAATAGTGTCATGTTCCATGGTTTTCTCACAGGTCATCACAATTGAAACCGGCGCATCAAACTGGCGGAAACCACGCATGACCCAGTCCTGTCGCTTTTCAGCATCTTCACGGGCAATCCCCATCACCGCAAAAAGTTGCTTCGCAATATCTACCTGACGCTGGCGATAAGCACCCTCGTAACCATGGTTCATCTTAATTTCCCGGTCGACATCAGCACCAGACAGCATTTTGGCTGTATTCCCTTCGCGGATTCGCTCTAATGGCTCACCCGTAACCACATGGAAAAACCAGGGTTGGGTGTTCATAGATGAAGGTGCGCCTTTGGCAACCTCTATGATTTCACCAATCAGTTCCTTTGATACCGGCTTATTTTTGTAGCCACGAATACTGCGTCGTTCTTTCACCAGTGTATCGAGTGCATTAGCTTCCATAGAACATCTCTCAAGTTTGATTGAAAAAAAAGGAAACTATATGAACCCCCGGTTACAAATCAAGAGACATCAATGAGCGTAATGTAGTGTGCAAAGCAATCAGGTAGTTTGGCCGCTTCCGATCTGGCATTGAGAGTTGTCCTCGGCGACTTCAACTGAGAAGATCTATCCCGGGTTATACACCAGACTATTTAGCAGAGTATTCGTCAACTGATTAAGCAGAACACAGTCAGAAGCGCACATTCAACAGGGTACCAGGGAGTCCATCAATGAATTCTATTCCAAATGAATTTCAACCATCCAATGTCAAAGCTAATTCGGCCCCGGAGATGCAGATGTATCGCGCAGAGTTGGCTTCAAAGGAACCCATGAAGTCCGTGCTTGAAAATAATCCCGAAATCTATTTTGTGTCACCTCAGCGCGGAAAAGATTGGGGCAAATGGGAATTTAAGCCCGGGTCTTACTATGACACCACCACGGGTTCAAAACATGCCTACTGGCAAGATAAAGATTTACCCCAGGCCAGCAAGGATATTCAGCAATTACGCACGGATATGCGGAAGTGGGGCTACTGCAAAGTTGAGGACGCACTCTCGGTTGATCAGGTAAACATTATCCGCCAGCGGGTGCTGGAACAGGCCGAAGGCGAAAAGCTTGCTGGTATCGCGCAAAAAACCCCTAGCGGCCAGAATATCAACTGTTGTGTTAACAAGGGGCGCTGCTTTGAAGGCATGATTGAACAGCATCCAGAGACTGTTCAGGGTGGAGCATTGATAGAACAGCTGGTAACGGAAGCGCTGGGACCGGGTTGGATATGCACTTCCCTTATCGCGGCAATTTCATTAGAAGGCGGTGTACCACAAGCACTTCACCAGGATCAGGGTAACGCCCTGGATTCCCGTAGCCCCATGACAATTAATATCCTGACGGCGATAACGGATATTGATGAAACAAATGGCGGCACCCTGGTCATTCCCGGCAGCCATGTTGAACTTTCCGAAGCGATGCGCGCGGGCAAACCCGTGGGTAAGCTACCACCAGCGATAAACATTGATGCCAAAGCTGGCACTATGGTCATGACCGATGGTCGCCTTTTACACGGCACAGGGATCAATCATACCGGGGTTCCACGCATCGTGATGCTCAACGGTATGCAGCAGCAGTGGCTCCGCCAACAGGAGAACTGGGTTTCGTCTGTTAAACCCGAGGTCCTGGAACGCGCATCGCCAAAATTGCTTCACCGCATGGGCTTTCAGGCAACGACAGGCACTCAGACCAATGAAGGCCATGGCTTTGGTGCCAGGGGTCTGGTTGATGAAGCAGCCGGGGCGATAGTCGGATTTCGGTTGGCCGATGATCGAGGTGAATACCTGCGAGTAGGCGAACTTGGCCCCGACTCAACACAAGAAGAACTAAATGCCGCCTATACGCTGCGAGAGGTTGTGGCAAAAGCTCGAGCAGGAGGGAAAAGTGCGCCGGTTGGCATCGGTGAAACCGGGCTGACTGCCACATCACAGATAAAAAACTGATGGCCACGGTGACCTGGAACGAAGAAATCGCTGTTGCCTACGATGCAACTTCGGCCGCCATGTATGAGCCGGCTGTGCTCGATCCCACGGTTAATTTGCTGGCTGAACTTTCCAACGGTGGTCCTGCACTCGAATTTGCAATAGGTACCGGGCGGGTCGCACTACCGTTGATAGAACGGGGGATAGATGTCCATGGCATAGAACTATCAACACACATGGTTGATCAGCTTAAGCTTAAGCCTGGCGGCGCCAACCTGCCCGTGACGATTGGAGATATGTCTTGCACACTTGTAAGCAAAAAATTCAAACTGGTTTACCTGGTGTGGAATGGCATCATGAACGTGACCACCCAGGCGGAACAAACGGCCGTATTTCAGAATGCAGCTACCCATCTGGCACCTGGGGGCCGGTTTGTCATTGAGGTCATTGTTCCGCAACTCCAACGTGTACCTGTAGGTGACAATGCTCGTGTGTTCATGAATGAACCTGGCCATGTCGGCATTGAAACCTTTGACGACCTGGTGGGACAAATTTCCTGGTCCCACCATTGGATGAATGTTGGTGGCAGGATGATTCATGACAGTGCACCCTACCGCTATGTTTGGCCATCTGAACTGGACCTAATGGCAATTATTGCCGGTTTGCAGTTGCAGGATCGTTGGTCTGACTGGAAGCGCAGCGAGTTCACATCAAATAGTGTGAATCAGATAGCTGTGTTTCGGAAGCCGCAAACATCCTGAACGGTACTTGATAGAGATCAATGCCTGTTTGCCAGTGATCCATATCATCATGCCTCAATCGATGTTTACAATCGACAACAAACCAAACTAATGATAAAAAATTGCCAGCCTTCGACTACCGACAAATATAGAAGCGGGCAATTTTTTTGCTACAAAAAAATACTTCCCATTCCAGGCCCCTGTATTTCAGTGGGTCATTTGTAATCACTCGGGTTACACAAGAACAAAAAAAAACGCCTCGGCAGAGGCGTTTTAATTTCTAACTTCTACAAGCGCCTGGTGGAGGCACTTCCAGTGATCAGGCAGCGGGTACAAACACTGCTTTTGTTTCAAGGAATTCCTCAAAACCAAGCTCACCCCACTCACGACCATTACCAGACTGCTTGTAGCCGCCAAAAGGCGCACCAAAGTCAGGTCCGGAGCCGTTGATATGGACATTACCGGTTCGAATCCGTGACGCAACTTCGATTGCGTGATCAACACTGCCGGACTGAACATAGCCAGACAGACCATAAGGTGTATCGTTAGCAATCTCGATCGCTTCTGCTTCTGTTTCATAAGGCAGAATTGATAGTACCGGCCCGAAAATTTCTTCTCTAGCTATGGTCATGTCGTTGGTTACATTGCCAAAGACTGTCGGCTTCACAAAATAGCCGGCGTTAAGTCCATCGGGACGTCCCGTACCACCAGCAACCAGAGTTGCTCCTTCGTCGATCCCTTTTTGGATCAACGCCTGAATCTTGTCGAACTGAACTTTGCTAACGACGGGACCAATAACGGTACCTTCAGCAAAGGGGTCGCCAGGTTTCACGCTCTCTGCAGCAGCTTTGGCTATTTGAAGCGCCTCGTCGTGTCGGGCTTTAGGCACAAGCATACGCGTCGGGGCATTACAGGATTGCCCGGAATTGGTCATCACCTGGGACACCCCACCGGCAACTGCTGTTTGAAGGTCAGCATCTTCCAGTACGATATTGGCAGACTTGCCACCCAGTTCCTGGGCCACACGTTTAACCGTATCAGCGGCCGCTTTGGCCACCAATATGCCTGCCCGGGTTGAGCCCGTAAACGACATCATGTGAATGTCCGGATGTGAAGACATTGCTTCACCCACGCCTGGACCGTCGCCATTAACCAGATTGAATACACCTTTGGGAACACCGGCAGAATGGAGGATCTCCGCCAGCAGGATGGCATTAACCGGCGCAACTTCGCTCGGCTTTAATATCATAGTGCAACCAGCCGCAAGTGCTGGTGCAACTTTGCAGGAAATCTGATTGATCGGCCAGTTCCACGGCGTGATTAAACCACACACACCAACCGGCTCTTTTCGTAACAGGTAAGCACCCTTCTTCTCTTCCCATGCGTAGGTTTTCAGAATTTCGAGCGCAGTTGCAAAATGTGCTTGCCCGGTCGCCGCCTGGGCTGCCTTGGACAACCAGATTGGTGCACCCATTTCAGTTGAAATCGCCGCCGCAATATCATCGTAACGCTTCGTGTATTCACCCAGAATTGCGCCCAGGAGCTCCATTCGTTCCTGAACCGTGGTTTTGGAATAACTCTCGAATGCAGTTTTTGCTGCAGCCACTGCTTTATCGACATCAGCGGCGCTTCCCATACTGATCGTTGCAAAGGGCTCTTCAGTTGTGGGATTAATCACATCGAGTGTAGCGGGCGTGACTGGATCAACCCATTCGCCATTAATATAAAATTTTAGATGCTCTTGCATGATTCCTCTCTTCTGTATTTATCGCTCATTTTGAGCGAGTTAATTAAATCATTAGCGATATAGCACTGGCTATACAGGGGAGCCAAAGGTACAAACATGCTCCGGAACTGTCAATGTCTTTCATTTCACTCTTATTTTGAGCCTAAAGTCAGGCTTAATCTCAATCTGCGGTTCACTGACCCACAGTTTCGGGGCAGAATAGCGCTGGCTCGAGCTTCTCGGGCAGACAAT
>Ga0206123_10002885_pt1 | contig 14557 bp, 9 predicted proteins | sample Helgoland_Spring_2_FD_160086 | JGI IMG/M metagenome (GOLD analysis project Ga0206123, IMG submission 160086) | Pelagic subsurface seawater microbial communities from Kabeltonne, Helgoland, North Sea - Helgoland_Spring_Bloom_20160316_1 | ecosystem: Environmental > Aquatic > Marine > Epipelagic ...
ATATTCTTGCTCCCAACCTAAACTTGCACTTACTTTATTTACATTTTTATCGAAGTATTGACATACATCAACTGCAGCTTCATCAACTGCATGTAAAGCCTTTAATAATGGTATTTTAAAATCCAACGCTTCACCGGTATAAGCAATAAAAACGGTAGGAATACATAATGTTTTTCCTATTACAAAAGCTGGAGATGTAGGATCCCAAGCAGTATAACCTCTTGCTTCAAACGTATTCCTAATTCCTCCATTAGGAAAACTAGAGGCATCAGGCTCTTGCTGAACTAAATTATCACCATCAAATCGCTCTATAGCTCTACCACCTGTTACCGGAGTAAAAAACGAATCATGCTTTTCAGCAGTAGCACCAGTTAAAGGCTGAAACCAGTGCGTGTAATGCGAAGCTCCTTTGGTTAAAGCCCAGTCTTTCATTGATGAAGCAACTTGATTTGCCATCCCTCTATCCAGACGAGTACCTTTATTAATAGAACTCATCACACTTTTATACGCTTCCTTTGGAAGATACTCCTGCATCGTTTCTTCAGTAAAAACATTTGTTGCATAATAATTTGACGCTCTATCAGAAGGAAACTCAACATGTTTTGGCTTTCTTTCAAGAACATCTTCTAAGGCTTTAAATCTAAATGATGACATTTTTATAGTTTTTATTAAGGTAAATATAAAATTCACGACAAATGTATCTCAAATTAGGGGGGTAATCAAAAATAAATCACTTTTTATTTATCAACACCCTAAAACAGACAGTAATGATGAATGTTTTTGAATAAAAAATCCCGCAAGAACCAAATCTTGCGGGACACATTATAAATTTTACGCTTTTTAAAGAGCTACAACCTTAATTTCCACCCTCATATTCTTCAACCTATCTTTCTCAGAACTTACACCAACAATTTTTCGAGTAACACGCTCCTTCTTAACACCTTTAGATATTAGATACTTATAAACAGCCCCAATCCTTTTCCCTGCTAACTTATCAACACTTTTTTCTGACACATCAATATAACCTGAAATAACAACTTTCTCATCTATGTTCTCTTTCAAATAAGCAGCAACCTTATCCAACTTTTCCGCTGACTCTGAAACCGAAAATTGCTTTGCACCAAACATAATATTCATGCCATCAACTTTATCTCCACTCACCGAAAAAGCTGCCTCCCCTCCACTTGTTGCTGATGAACCATCAGAATTAACAATTTTAACCGTTGTTGCACTTTCTTTATTTTCACTTCCAAATCCAGACTTAACAACTTCAGCATTCTCCATACCCTCTATTACGTCACAATTACATTTCTTAGCTTCCGCCACAGGAGTAACAGAAACGTTATCCACATAATAATATGCCGTATATTTTTGAGGCTTATTAAACCCTCTAGGCCTTTTCACTTTTAATGTTTTTAATTTCTCGTCTTCAGTAAAATTACCAAGAGTCAAATACTCTTCACCACCTTTCGCTTTATAAACCCCGCATATTGGAGTCCAATAAAACTGCTTATCATAAATTGTTAAACGTGTACTTTCAATAACATTATCATCATCAAATTTTAAAATATCTGAATTATTAGCTGCAACAGCTTTTTCAGTAAGTGCTGCAGCCAGATGGTTCGTTGCATATTTTGACAAATCAGCCAAACTCACATGATATTTTACACAATACTCTTCTCCCGCCTTCATTTTCTCAGTCAATCTAACCTGCAAATATGTTCTCGGGTCCTTATTCTTATAGCTATAAGCATAGATTCCTACATAAGTAGAACCTTCCATTGGCTTTTCTTCTCCATAATCATTTTTAGGAATAGAAATAAAAGGGTTCTTAGATTTTGGGTTATACAAATCCGCAACTGCCAATGTAGGAGAAACCCATGGAGTTGCCTCTTTAATTGAATTTAAGAATTTAACTTTTTTTCCCAATATCTCAAACGTTGGGTTTGGAACCAAGTTAGTTTGAGCAAAACTTACCGTTGCAATTAATGAAAACGCAATAAACATTCTATTTTTCATATACCTTATTTTATTTTGAAACAAATTTATCAAATTTTATACCAACCGAAAAAAATCAGTTTCTAAAAAAACTTTTTACAATAAAAAAGGCCGCCCGAAGGCGACCCTTTTCTAGTTTATGCTCTTGCCATAAAAATTGACTTTAAACAAGTCTTCCAAGAGTATTCTTTTTCCATTATAGAATGGTGTTATCCAAGCATCTTTCTGCCCTGATTTAATAATTTTCTGCCTTAACACCTCAGCATCACCAATTGTTGTGTATTGACCCTGCGTAAAACGAGTAATGTTATCAGGATAATTTAATACCAAGGGATCCCCATACTGCTTTAAATGATCCCACTTATAGTTTTTAGGAAACTTATATGCTGCAATTTGCACCTTAAACTCTAAACCTTCTGCACAAATATTTTTAGCCATCCCAATCATTTTAGCATAAACTTTTTTATCGTTCAAATCTTTTCCGACAAACCATGAAAAATCAACAACATTTTCCATTTCACACGGCCCTTTAACAGGTTTTTCTTCTTTAAACTCTTCAACTGTCTTTCGTTGTCCAAAAACAAAAACAGTTACAAAAGCATCTTTTTGATCGGCTTCTTTTTCAGCCAGCATTTTCTTAAATGCTTCAGCCTCATCAAGCGTTTCAAAAGGCCCAAATGTATAACGAGTAATTCCGTCAGGATAAGTTTTTGCAGTTATCTTACCATACTTTTCTAAATACTGCAACTTAAAATCGCCTGTATCTTTTACAGCACCTATTTCAACCTTAAATTTTAAACCCGTAATCGTTTTTGCAGCAGCATTTTTTAGCTTTTTATTTTCAAGATCAACATCTTTTATATCAGTTAAATCAATAGCTTTTTTACTTTCATCAACTACAACTGCAGTATCTTTATTGGTCAATTTCGCATGAATATCCTCATCAAATCCTGTCTTAGTAAACTCTTCAGTATAATATTGCTTAAATGATTTTTCTATTCCATTATCATCAATTTTCACATCCGGAGCATTACAAGTAGAATCTTTTAATACTAATTTTTGCTTAGCAATTTCTGAACCAAGCAAAGTTTCATATGGCCCTACAATATCTTTAGATGTTCCGTCAGGGTAATTCAAAGTAGTTATTTTAGCTAAAACAGAAAGATCTGTTTTAGCTGAATCAACACAATTAGCATCAACAAAATATTGAACACCTGCAGCTTTTTCACTACCTCTTTCATTTAAAACCTTATCATAAATCATTGCCTCATAACCTTCTTTTGTGTTTTCTTTACGATATTGCTCTATCTGATTATCTATTTTACCCTGAAGCGGATCAAGATTATCTGAGATCCCAACAATATTTTCTTTAGAGTGCACATTAAAATCATGTTCAACTTCAACATAAGTCTCTAAAGACTCTATATCTATATAATCTATTTTAGTATCATAACCCTCAACCTCAATTGCAATCTTATATTTATTACCAGGAGTTAATGCCAACATATACTTCCCAGTATTTGAATTCGACTTAAATTCCCCAGCCAATTCTCCAGTCTTATCATTTGTCACAGTAATATCTGCCTCAACCAATTCATCATCCGCCTGAGTAACCCCTACAATTAATGCTAAAACTGGTCTCTTTCCAAAATGCCCAGGAGAAACCGTGTAAATGTCATGTGTTCCATTCTTACTCCTTCCTGCAGTAGAATAGTAACCTGTTTTCGCATCTGCCGACAACACATAATACCTATCATCATCAATTGTATTAATAGGATAACCAACATTCTCCGGCTTATCCCAACCTTCATCAGCTAAATAAGTATAAAAAATATCATACCCACCCATACTATTATGACCTTTTGAACTATAATAAAGTGTTCTTCTATCTGGATGTATAAAAGGAGCATCGTCATCAAAACGCGTATTAATTACAGGTCCTAAATTTTTAATTTCAGCCCACGAACCATCAGTCTGAAGTTCTGCAGAATAAATATCTCTACCCCCAAAACCACCTTCTCTAGAACTTGCAAAATAAAGTGTCTTTCCATCACTAGTCAAAGTCGCGCTTCCTTCCCATTTTTCTGTGTTAACCTCCCCCTCCAATCTCTCTGGCTTACTCCAATTTTCTCCATCCAAATTACTTGAATAAATGTCACCACCATCTTTCTTAGTCTGCTTATAAATAAACAATCGCTGCCCGTCTGTAGAAATAGCGATACTCGCATCATGACCAACAGTATTAATATTATCTGCAATACTTTCGGGATCCAACCATTCATCTCCCATTCTATAAGAAACCATTATATCTTCATAATACTGCCCATCATTATCAGGCTTTCCAGTAGGACCCAACAAACCACCTTTACTCATATTTCCCCTATAAGTAAAAATCATCATGGATTCATCAGGAGTAATAACAGGAACATACTCTGAAAACTCCGTATTAATTGGAGAGCCAATATTTACAATTTCCACCTTTAAAGTATCTTTCATATAAACCTTAGCATTCTCACAATAAACGATATTCTGTCTAGCCAACGCCTTCTGTTCATCCGATGCGCCCTCTACAGCTATATATGTATTATAAGAAGTAATAGCATCATCAAATCTATTATTAACAGCATACGCTCTCCCCAAATAAAAATTAACCTCATTAAACTCTGGATTAGAAACCTTTACTTCTAGCAATTTTTTTAACGCATCTTCTTTTTTATTCTTAAAATAAGAATAACATATTCCTACCATTAAATTATAATACGGATCCTCTGGCTTACTTTTAGAAAGTCTTTCGAATAATTTCAGCGCCTTAGGTATATTCTTCCCATCCTCATCATCATAATAAAATTCTGCTTTTTCAAGCATACTCTTCTCATCTTTACCCGATAATTCTCCTTGTGAAAATGCCGACCCACCCAACAAGGTTATCAACAATAATAAAACTATATTTTTTTTAACAACCATCTTAAAATCAGTTTTGTAGGTGCTTAATGTTGCCAAAATACATCAAATAAAGCTTCAAGTTATTAACATTCTTAGCAGTTATCAACATCGTTATTAGCATAACTATTAAAATTAGTAACCTATATTTGTCCTTCACAAGTTGACATACAAGGGATGACCTACAATTTTCTGGAATTAAAAAATGGAATTAGAATAATTCACAAACCTACAAAAAGCGAGGTTGCTCATTGTGGATTCATCATTAAAACTGGTTCGAGAGATGAAGATTTGGATGAGAATGGCATAACTCACTTTATAGAACATGCTATTTTTAAAGGAACTAAAAACCGAAAAGCGTATCACATCTTAAATAGAATTGATAATGTTGGCGGTGAAATAAATGCATTTACCACAAAGGAACAAACAAGTATTTATGCATCTTTCACTAAAGAATATCTAGAAAGAGCTCTTGAACTTTTAACAGATATACTATTTAACTCTACTTACCCAGAAAATGAACTTACCAAAGAAAAAGATGTTATTATTGATGAAATAAACTCTTACTTAGATAGCCCTTACGAGCAAATTTATGATGATTTTGAAGAGCTTATTTTCAAAGATCACTCACTGGGAATGAATATCTTAGGGACTGTTGATAGTGTTAAAAAAATTAACAGAAATAAAATTTTAAACTTCATTAAAGAAAATTACAGAACCGATCAAATTATTTTTAGTGTTGTCGGGGATTTTGCTTTCGATAAACTTAAAAAATTATCACAAAAACACCTCAACGACATTCCTGAGAAAACCAACAAAAAAACAAGAAAACCTTTTAAAAGTTACACTCCTATTAATAAAGAAATGCAGAAAGATGTTTATCAAACACACTGTATTATTGGAAATACAGCTTACGGGACACACCACGAGCACAAAAATAGCTTTATCTTATTAAACAATATTCTTGGCGGACCAGCCATGAACAGTAGATTAAATTTGGGGATTAGAGAAAAATATGGTTTCACCTATAATATTGAATCTTCTTACACCACATTTTCTGATATTGGTTTGTTTTACATTTATCTTGGAACAGACATTAAACACTTAGAAAAAAGCATCAAACTAGTTCATCGCGAACTAAAAACTCTAAGAGATAAAAAATTAAGTGCAACTCAATTACAAAAAGCAAAAAAACAAATCATCGGTCAAATTACATTATCAGAAGAAAACAATTGCAACGTTATGCTGAGCATGGGCAAAAGCATGTTACTTTATGATAGAGTTGATAGCTTAACAGAAACTTTTAAAAAAATCAACAAAATATCTCCTGAAGATTTGCAACATGTTGCTAATGAAGTTTTTAACAAAGATCAATTAAGCAGCTTAATATTTATACCAAAAGATTAAATTATTATGGATTTTTTACCAAAGGAAGTTGACAATTTTGTTACTAGAAACACAGAAAAAGAACCAGAACTTCTCAATGAGCTAAATCATGAAACTTGGGAAAAGGTATTAATCCCTAGAATGCTATCAGGACATTTACAAGGACGAGTACTAAGCATGTTATCTCATATGGTACAACCTAAAAACATTTTAGAGATAGGAACTTACACAGGTTACTCTGCATTATGTTTTGCCGAAGGACTAGAGAAAGGAGGCAAAATACACACTATAGATATTAATGAAGAATTAGAATCTATGGTAAATAAATACATTGAAAAAGCTAATTTAAAAGATAAAATAATCAATCACATTGGAAACGCTATAGATATTATACCAACATTACCTGAAAAATTTGACTTGGTTTTTATTGATGCCGATAAAACGAATTATTCTAATTATTATGATTTAGTTTTTGACAAAGTAAATCCAGGCGGTTATATTATTGCCGACAATGTACTTTGGAGCGGAAAAGTAGCTGATGGAGAAAAAAACGCTGACCCAGACACCCAAGCAATGATTGCTTATTCTGAAAAAATACATAATGATAGCCGTGTACAAAATGTATTATTTCCTATTAGAGATGGTTTAATGATTGCACGAAAAAAATAATTATTTTTATACTATGAAAAACTCACTCAACGCTTTACGATTAGTTGCTTTATTAGAAGGCATATCTTTTCTTGTTCTTTTAGGAATTGCAATGCCACTTAAATATTATTTTGACAAGCCCGATCCTGTTAAAATTGTTGGAATGGCTCATGGCGTTTTGTTCGTATTATACACCATCAACCTATTAATTGTACATCTAAAATTTAAATGGAGCATAGGAGTAACTTTTGGCGCATTTATCGCATCTTTTATTCCCTTCGGAACTTTTTATGCTGACAAAAAGTGGTTTAGAAGCTAGTTTATCACACTAAATCTTCCTTTCAAAATCTTACTACTGCCCTTTTTTAATAAATGGATTTATGTATCTTGCAGACCGATCTAAAAAGAAAAGTTATGGAAGATAAAAGAGTAATAGACTACATTAAAAATGTATTAGAAAATATGCCAACAGGATGGCTAAATCTAACGACTCACCGTTTAGATATTTACAATGAATCATTAGCTAAAACTCAATTTTTAGATCAGTTTGAAAACTTGTTTAACGCTAATAATTCTGAAGCATCTGCACTTTACAAATTACCCACAGCTTACGATTACATCCGATTAGGACACCCACTCTCTTCAATCTTGGAATGGGTAATTGCTAACCTCCATAACATCAATCCAGAAAATGTAATTAGTTTTTCATCTAAAACAACCCCAATATTAGCAGTTCTTAGAAAGAATTTACTAACCAATGTAAACACTCAAATAGTTTACACGGACAACTTACCAAGTTGTTTTGACACAACTATTGTAAAAGCTATTTATGGCTACAATTTTGAAATAAAGAAAATTAATAGTTATAATGATATTTCTAGCTTTGATGGAACTACCATTTTCATCTCAGAAAAAGAAAACATTTGCAATTTCACTTTAAATCCAAACGTTGATTTTTGCATTAACACACAAACTAATTTAGGAAGTATTTTATTGGTGAATGGCGAGAAAAATGAAAGTTATATTTCAGAAATTCAGCATGTAAGAAGAAGAGAAACTATTGCAATGACTCCTTCAAACACATTAGCTGCATTAAAAACGCTTATAAACGAATCTACTTATCACAACAATAATATTGAGGCAAACAAAACCAGCGTTTTATCATCAATAAAAGAAATAACAGGAGCAAACACAAAAGCAGTTATTGCATCAAGCGGACTTTCTATGCAATATGCAATTGTAATGGGGTTAATTGACGATGCTACAGAAAACCACCCAGGAAAAGCAGTTAAAATTATTGTACCTCCAAATTGTTATGGCGGAACAAACGACCAAGCAAGAAGGGTTGCTACATGTTTAAACCATGTTGAAGTAATGGATTTACCAGTAGATGACGGAAACGATATGGCAGAAAGTGTTGATATTGTTTTAAATGAGATTGCTAAGGAAGATGCTGTCCCATACATTATTGCAGAAATACCTACGAATCCAAGAGTTGAAGTGCCGGATTTAGTGAATTTGAAAAATGCACTAAACAAAGAGCGAAAAACTGCAAATGGAGATATAGCTATTGATCCTGTTTTTATTTTAGATCAAACATTTTGTCCGAACACTCACTTTTTAGGTGAAAAAGAAATACTAGCTCCAGTTAGAACACTTGCCTATGTAAGTGGCTCTAAATTTCCGAGCGGAGGAAAATGTACCGCAGGATATTGTGTAGCCAATAAAAAAGCTGCAGATTTAATGAAAAAAATAGATTTACACTTGAGGTTGTGTGATAATGAAGCTACTGCTTTACAAATGGAATTTTTAGCACAGCAACTACCATCAATGAACCAAAGAATAGCTGACGCTTACAAAAATACTCGTGAGTTCGTTAACTTTATTAAAGAAGTTTTACCAGCAGCTAAAATCAATTTTGTTTCAGAAGAATTGGCACAACAGGGATTTACTCCTTCTGTTTTTTCATTAGACCTTCCTACCAAAGGAGATACAGATGAAGAAAGAGATAACTATAAACGTGCTTTAAACTTGAAACTAATTAACTTAATGATTACTGAAATTCCTGATGAAAGCAAATACTGCGTGAGTTACGGTCAATTAAAAGGTTGTTACTGGACTATACCTGCAACATCTACCCAAGGAACAACTAAGGAAGGTGACAAAGATTATATAGCACGTATAGCACTTTCTGCCAATATGGATTTAGAGCTACACAAAAAAATATTTAAGGATTTTGTTGAGGGGATTTAATCTTCTCAGATAAAAATAAAAAAGCCCTCTAATTTCTTAGAAGGCTTTTCGAAGTAGCGGGGGCCAGACTCGAACTGACGACCTCCGGGTTATGAGCCCGATGAGCTACCAACTGCTCTACCCCGCGATATATGTTTAAAATAAATTTTTAACTTAATCGGCTGCAAATGTAGCACTTTTTTTAACTCTTGCTAATTATATTTCATTCTTTTTTAAAAGAACACTCAATCTTAATTCGGCTACAGCTATAATATTGTGTTTCTTTGCACTTTAAAACAAAAATAAAAAAATGCATAAAGCAGGATTTGTAAATATTATAGGAGCCCCAAACGTTGGAAAATCAACATTAATGAATGAATTAGTTGGTGAACGTTTATCCATTATCACATCTAAAGCTCAAACTACGCGTCATCGTATTTTAGGAATAGTAAATGATGATGATTACCAAATGGTTTTTTCTGATACTCCAGGAATTATTGATCCAGCCTATAAAATGCACGAAGGAATGATGACCTTCGTAAACATGGCAATTTCTGATGCTGATGTTTTACTGGTAATGGTTGAAGCGCATGAAAAGCAATTTAAAGATCAAAACATCCTAGATAAAGTTATTAAAACAGATACTCCTGTTATTTTAATCATTAATAAAATTGATGAAATTGAACAAGATCTTTTAGAAGAAAAAGTGAATTTTTGGAGCCAACAAGTTCCTAATGCAAAAGTGTTTCCGGTTTCTGCACTCCACAACTTCAATGTAGATCAAGTTGTTATGGAAATTAAAGCAGCATTGCCCGAATCCCCTCCTTTTTACGATAAAGATGCTTTAACTGATAAACCTGAAAAGTTTTTTGTTTCAGAAATTATTAGAGAAAAAATATTACTGAACTATAAAAAAGAGATTCCATATTCTTGCGAAGTAGAAATAGAAGCCTTTAAAGAGGAAGAAAAAATTATCAGAATTAGAGCTGTAATTATGGTAATTAGAGATTCTCAAAAAGGAATAATTATCGGACACCAAGGTAAACCACTAAAAAAGGTTGGAACTCAAGCTCGATTAGACATGGAAAAATTCTTTGACAAAAAAGTGTTTTTAGAGCTCTATGTTAAAGTAAATAAAGATTGGAGAAACAACGAAACGCAATTAAAACGTTTCGGATACCTCAACAAATAAGAATTAGGTAATTTAGCCGCCTGAATATGGGAAATATAGTAGCAATAGTAGGAAGACCGAATGTTGGAAAATCGACACTTTTTAATCGATTAACAGAATCACGTAGTGCCATAGTTGATGAAGCTAGTGGTGTAACTCGTGATAGACATTATGGAAAAGTTGATTGGAACGGAAAAGAATTTACACTAATTGATACCGGAGGATACATTAAAGGTTCTGACGATATTTTTGAAGATGAAATTAGAAAACAAGTAGTTATTTCCATTGAAGAGTGCGATCTAATTATTTTTGTTGCTGATGTAACATCAGGTGTTACTGATTTAGACCAAACGGTTGCTAATCTTTTAAGAAAAGCGAATAAAAAAGTTCTTTTTGTTTCTAACAAAGTAGATAACCACGATAGAATTATTGACTCAAATGCATTTTACAACCTTGGTATTGTAGATGATATTTTTAATGTTTCTGCAATTAACGGAAGTGGTACTGGAGATTTGTTGGATGAAGTTGTAAATAGCTTAGAAGATTATCCTGAAGAAGATGAAGATGATGGAATACCAAGGCTAGCAATAGTTGGAAGACCTAACGTTGGAAAATCTTCTTTATTAAATGCCTTAATTGGAAAAGAAAGAAATATTGTTACTAGCATTGCTGGAACAACTAGAGACTCTATTACCACACACTACAATGCTTTTGGTTTTGATTTAAAACTAATTGATACTGCTGGTTTAAGAAAAAAAGGTAAAGTAAACGAAGACATTGAGTTTTACTCAGTAATGCGTACGGTTAGAGCAATTGAAAATGCCGATGTTTGTTTATTACTTATTGAAGCTTTAGATGGAATGATGGCGCAAGACATGAACATCTTTAATCTTGCTATTAAAAATAAAAAAGGCATCGTAATTTTAGTTAACAAATGGGATTTAGTTGATAAAGAAACGAATACCGCTAAAGAGTTTGAAGCTCACATCAGAAAAAAGATAGCTCCATTTACTGATGTGCCTATTATTTTTACTTCGGTAGAAAACAAACAACGAATTCACAAAGCGCTTGAAGAAGTAGTTAAAGTTTATGAAAACCGTGTAAAGAAAATTCCCACATCAAAGCTTAACGAAATAATGTTACAAGTAGTTAATCAAAATCCACCACCTGCAAGTAAAGGAAAGTGGATTAAGATTAAATTTGTTACTCAACTCCCTACTCATGCTCCATCATTTGCGTTTTTCTGTAATTTACCACAGTACATTAAAGAGCCTTACAAACGATTTTTAGAGAACAAATTGAGAGAACATTTTGATTTTAAAGGCGTTCCTATTCAGATATTTATGCGAAAAAAATAAATGGCTATGCCATTGATAATTTAAAAAAAATGAAAAAAGTTACTTATCTCGTTTTATCACTTTCATTAATAATTCCAACAGCTAGTACTATTGGACAAACAAACAATGTAAGTCAACCAGAATTAGATACTGGTTCAATCGAAGCGCAGTTTGATTATATTATTAATAAATCAACAAAATTTAGAGATTTTCAACTAATCAGAAAACCATCTATATTAAAAGTAAAGGCACGTGCGCTTGATTCTATTAAAACAGTAAGAAAAGACCTCGTTACAGCCAATCAATCAATTCAGGATAATAAATCTGTTATCAGTGATTTAAAACAAGAGGTTCAAGTCTTAAAAAATGAAGTAAACACTATATCTAAAGATGTAGATAGCATTTCTTTTATGGGAGCTGATCTTAGTAAAACTAATTACAACATGCTTGTTTGGGCATTGATCATTATTTTACTATTAGGACTTATTGTTTTCATCTCTATGTTTAAAAAAAGTAACATTGACACTAAAACTGCTCAAACTAATTTAAATAAATTAGAAAGTGATTTTGAAGCTTTCAGAAAAAAAGCAATGTTAAAAGAACAAGAGGTAATGAGGAAACTTCAAGATGAGATTAATAAAAACAACAATTAATCTCAACTGAAATCAAGCATAAAAAAAATCCCTTTAGAAATTTCTAAAGGGATTTTTTATGAACTAATATTAATAATTTATTGAACTATTAACTTCTGCACTTTAACATTATCATCTGCATTAAACTCTACAAAGTAAATTCCTGCAGCTAATTTTCTTTGCTCATCTATCTGCAAAGTGTATTTCCCCTTACTGAATGATTGATCATTAATAATATTTGTTATTTCTTGCCCTACCGCATTTCTAACTTTAACATTTAACCTATTTACGTCTTTAATTAAGTTAAATGAAATTTGAGCACTAGAACTTGTAGGGTTAGGATAAACACTAAAGCTTCCAATATTACTAATATCTTCAACTCCAACAGTCCCACTTATATTAATATCATCTATATAAATATTATTTCCTCCACCAGATGTAAACTCAAACTTAAAACGAACATTTGTTGCATTTGAAACATTACTTAAACTAACAGTTCTTGTTTCCCAATCATTAGGACCTGGAGTAAAGTTAGTTGATTGAGTAGAGTTTACTGTAGGTAATATAGATGATGTTAGAGGTGTTCCTGCAAATGCCCAATTTTGACCACAATCAACTGAGTAATAAACAATCAATTTATCATTATCTGCCGAAGTCTTCTTAGCAAATGCCTGTTTAAAAGTCATTATCTTAGATGTTATAGATGAAATATCATACGAAGGGCTGATCAAAACATCCTTCTCATCATCATTTGAATTAAAAAAGTTAGAAATTTTCATCGATTTCGAACCTGTTGTTGAAGCCGCAGTAGTTTCTTCCCAACCAAGACCTTCTTCATTTTCAATAATCCATTCGGAATTAATTTCTGTTGGGTTTTCAAAACTTTGAATTACTGGTCCTGAATAATCAGCAACCAAAGAACTCACCGTAATAATATTTGTTTTAGTTTCAGAACCTGATCCTGCGCTAGTTGATGGTTGATGTGTAACACTATAAACACCCTCATCATTATAAATTATTGTAGGTGAAGAGGAAATTGAAACATCTGGAATTCCTCCAGTAAAAGACCAATTCCATGCAGTTGGGGTTGCGTTATAAGAATTATCTGTAAATGTTACCGAACCTCCTTCACAAATATATTCTTTATTATAACTAAAATCTGCTATTGGAGTACAATCTATTATTGTAGATGTATCTGCTGTTCCTGTTTCAGCTAAGTTTTCTGGTTGCCACAAATCTCTTCTTGCTCCAATAGTTGAGTTTAAAGCTGCATGCATTCTAATTTTCTGCCCTTCTGTAAACATTCTTGAACATCCTGAATATTCCATATAATTCTGAACATTATCTAAACTACCACAAGTCTGAAGAGAAGTGTTACAAGAAGTAGCTCCCAAACATAAAGGCGTATCATTAACACCATCATCATCGAAACAGTTACCAGGATCGTTTGGTGTATTAGAATTACCCCAAAGGTGAGGTAAATTTAAAAAATGCCCCACTTCATGAGTAATTGAATTCCCTAATTGAGCTGAACGAATAACGATCCCTCTACGATTATAATCTCCCCATGCGGGATAAAAAGAGTATCCTCCCGCTCCACTAGCCACTGTTTGTCCAACCCAAATATTTAAATACATGTCTGGATCCCATCGTACTAAACTTTTTACACTCTCATCCATTGCATAAGTAAGTTCGGAGACTGTCCTTGTAATTCCCTCTGTACAATTTCCATTAGGATCAATGGTTGCTAACTTAAATTGAACTTCAATATCAGCAGCAATCCCTGCAAATGCAGGTATAACATCAGACAAATCTGAATTTAATTTCTGATAATCTTCATTTAAATTTGCAACTGAAGCCTCAATATCAGCTTTTGAAACATTTTCAGGCCCGTTATTATGTATAACATGATAAACTAAAGGAATTGTATAGCTAATAACACCCTTATTAGAGACATGACCTTTTGCATACTCTTTTGCAAACCTTTCATTCTCATCTATTGACAATTGAACAGAGGGATCGTCTATTAATAGCTGATTATGCAAAACTGCTGTACCACAATTAATCCTATCTGGTTCACTTAGGTCATAAGCTTGAGAACTTCCAACAAAAGGAAGTAAAACTGAAGCTAATACTGAAAATATTGTTTTCTTCATTATAATAACTTTAAATAAATTTACTTTATGTAAATGTGCAACATCAAATATAATTAA
>Ga0206123_10002886_pt1 | contig 14551 bp, 10 predicted proteins | sample Helgoland_Spring_2_FD_160086 | JGI IMG/M metagenome (GOLD analysis project Ga0206123, IMG submission 160086) | Pelagic subsurface seawater microbial communities from Kabeltonne, Helgoland, North Sea - Helgoland_Spring_Bloom_20160316_1 | ecosystem: Environmental > Aquatic > Marine > Epipelagic ...
ACAACAGCTAACGATTATTCTTCTAATGTTGTTTTTAGTAGAGATTTCTTTAATGAAAACACTAATAATCCGTTTGCAAATTTATTTCTTTGGTTAAGTAGAAACAAAGGACCTGTAGGTGGAGATGTAAATGAAGATATAGTTAGGAGTCGTATATGTAGCTCTTGGAGTTTTGTTTCTGGCGATTTAGGGTTTAATATAAGTGGAGACACTTGGACAGTGTCAACATCAGGTCACACTAGAAGGTATGATGCTGAGTTAACAATAACCACAACAGGATCAAATCAAAACGTACCTTATTCTGTAAAAGCTATTGATTATGTTACTGGTAATACTATAGCTCAACTAGCTACAGGTGCAGGAGCTTCAAGAAGTATGACTGTGCAATTAATTTCAACATTTAATCTAGTTAACTATCAAATTAAATGGATTGTAGAATCAGAAGAAATATTGTCTTTTACGCCAAGTTTAGATATGACTGAATACATATTAAATCCAGCTACACAAATTCCTACTGGAACAAACACAGCAGTTTTTAATGTAGGAGGAGTAATAAATACAACAAGTGAAATAATAATAACCGACAATGTTCCTAAAATAAAAGTTATAGATTTCTTGACAGGATTATTTAAGATGTTTAATTTGACAGCATATTACATTGAAGATGTAAATAATTCTGACTTCGGAAAAATATATGTAGATACTTTAGACAATTTTTATGCTGATGCAGTTAACAATTCATCTCAAGGAAGTTATGATATTAGCAGCATGATAGATACCTCTAAAGTTAGTGTAGATGCTCCCATAGATTATATAGGTATAGATTTTAAATATGAAGAACCGAGCACATTACTTTCTATAAATCATAAAGAGCAATTTAATGATATATTTGGCGATGAAAGTGTTAAAATTGAAGGCAAGGTTGAAGGAGAAATTTATGATGTAGAAGTGCCTTTTGAACACATGAAATATGAAAGAATAATTGATAAAAATAAATCAAACACTCCAAAAGTTTCTGGTACTACAACTTCAACTACAGCAAATAAGCTTGTTGATAGTACAAAAACCTTTACAACTACGATTTTAGTAGGAGATGTTGTTAATAATACAACAGACAACACCAGTGCCATTGTATTATCTATAGATAGTAACACTACTATTTCTTTAAGTATAGATATTATGGAAAGTGGAGAAAACTACAATATTGGAAGAATTAGTCCTTATGGAGACGTAACATCTCCAAGTCCATACATAACAGATATAATGTGGGGTTATTCAGCAGATGGTGACTTTGAATCTAAAACAGACGTAACTCCAAACACAGGTAACTATTCTCCAGTTTTAACAAAACCTTTAATATTTAATGCGGTACAGATTACAGGAATATCATCTAATAAAGGAATTAAATGGATTTCAGATGGTACTCCTTTAGAAATAACACAATATCATAAACCTTCAAATACAAATGAATCTGGCACTACATCTACAGCACCATCTTACACAATAAATTTTGATGATGAAATTGATGAATGGAATTTAACAAATTATGATATAAGCACAAACTCTTTGTTTAAGAAATTCTATACAAGTTATGTAAGCTCTTTGTTTAATGTAAAGAAAAGAATGTATAAAGTAAAAGCACATTTAACTATGGAGGTTTTAATAAATCTTAGATTAAATGATCGTTTAATAATAAACAACCAAGTTTTTATAATAAACTCTATAAAGACAAACCTTAAAACAGAATTAAGTGAATTAGAACTGCTTAATGTAGTAGATAATTATATACCACCATACAACCCATGATAAAAAATATACTTGACTTATTAAATGCAGATCACTGGTACGGTGTAAGCGAAAATGTAGAGATTGCAAAAGGTAAATATGCAGGGGTAAAGGATTTTAAACAAATGAAAGAACAGTTAAAAAGATTAAGACATGGCAACTAAAAAGATACTTATACAAGTAATACTTGACGATAAAGCTAGAAAACCTATAGAAAGAACTGGAGATCAGGTAAAAAAACTATCCAGTGCGGTAACTATATTAAATAAAGAACAAAGAGAACAGATTATTAATGACGAAAAATCTGCTATACATAAAAGAGCATTAATAACACAATTAAAATTAGAAGCGGCTGCTCAAATGAACGCAGCAGCAGCAACAAAACAAGGTAGAGCACAGTCAGGATTAAACAACGCTATACTTTTAGAATCTGGTCGTTTAGCTTCTGATCTTAATTATGGGTTTACAGCTATTGCAAATAACTTAGGTCAGTTAGTAACTCTATTTGGTAGTTTTGCCGAAACAAACGGAGGTGTCGTAAAATCTTTTAAAGCACTATTAAGGTCGTTATGGGGAATGGGTGGAGTTTTAATTGGTATTCAATTATTAATTGCGTTTGGTCCAGACATATTAAAGTTCATGAAAGACATAACTGGATTTGGTAATAAACTAAAAGACACTTTTGATGATATTAATGAAAGTATAGGCAATACTACAGGTAGATTTGAATTGTATATAAGAACACTTGAAGATTCTACAAAATCTGATAAAGAACATTCAGACGCTGTAAAACAATTAAACAAAGAGTTTCCAGAGTATATTAAAAACTTAAAAGATGCAGGTTTAACAATAAATGATGTAAAGAATAAAACAGAGGGTGCTGCAAAAATAAACGACATACAAAGAAAAACTATAATGAAACTTGCTATGGCAAGAGCAGCACAATCTAAAATAGAAGATGAAGCTGCTAAATTATTACAGATAAATATTGATGAAGAAATTGCAGTAAGAGCAAAACTAGATAAGCAAAATACTTTAATTAACAAAAACAATAAAAGGTTAGCAGAAGAAGAGTTGTTAAGGCAAAAAGTTTTAAGTGGAGATGCCACAGCAAGAGAAATAAAAAGAAATGAAGCTAATGTTGAAAATAGTGAATTAAGAGATAAACTACATAAAAAAGAGTTAAAAAGAATAAAAGAAAGTATAGATCGTACTAGAAAAGGAAATGATGATGAAAGAGCTGAAATAGAAGAAACTATTGATCTTTTATTAGATTTTACAGACATACAAGTTGAACAAGACAAAAAGAAAGGAGACAGTCGAAAAGAATACACAGAACTGTCGGTTGATAATTTTGATGAAGAAATAAAAGCAATTAAAGAACTTGGAAGAGTTAGGAAAAAATTCTTTGATAGAAATTTAGCACAAGACGCAAAAGATAAACAGTTTGAAGAAGACAAAATAAAACTACTTAGAAAACAAGAGCTTGCCAAAGTTGATGTGATGGAAGGCAGTGAGGTTGCTAAAAACCAAGCTAGATTAGAGATTAATACTTATTATGATAAACTTAAAACAGAAGCTGAGACAAAAACACAAGAAAAGTTAGAAAGTATAAAAGAAAAGTTCGCTGTTAAATCTTTACAAAAACAAGTTAATATAGCAGAAGACGATTTGTTTGAAGAAAAAGATGTAGTTGAATTAGAAGAAAAACAAAGTGCTCTATTGGCAAAACAAAAAGAGCTAGACATAGCTCGTCTTGATGAATTAAAACTAAAAGTCACAGAAAGAAAAGAAGCTGAAAAAGTAATAACAGATTATTATGACAATTTAGCTACAGAAAATGCGGAAAAAAACGCTAAAGCAAGAGAAAAAATTACTGAGATAGAAAGAAAATCTAAATTACAAGCTTTAGACGACATAGGTAAAGGATTAATGGCTGCATCACAAATAGCAGGTAAAGCTACAGGTGCAGGTAAAGGTTTAGCTGTTGCAGGAACTTTAGTATCAACATACTCAGCAGCACAAAAAGCTTATGAGAGTCAAATGGTTCCTTCTATAGATTCTCCTGTTAGAGCGGCAATCGCAGCAGCAAGTGCTATAGCACAAGGTTTAGCTAATGTAAAAGCAATTATGTCTGTTAAAGTTGCTGGTATGACAAGCGGTTCGGTTTCTGGATCAGGTCCAACTACAGTTCAAGCACCTGACTTTAATGTTGTAGGACAAGGTATAGGAAGTCAGTTAGCTGGTGCAGTTAACAATCAGTTTGGTGGTGCATTGAGAGCTTATGTTGTAAGTGGAGACATATCATCAGCACAGGAATTAGACAGAAAAATAAACACAACAGCAACAATAGGTTAATTAATAAAATAGATTTAATATGAAAATAGTAGAACTAATTATAGACGAAGAACAAGAATTATCTGGCATAGAAGCTATATCTATAGTAGATGAACCAGCAATAGAGGAAAATTTTATTGCATTATCTAAACAGCATGAGGTAAAACTTGCTGAGGTAGATAAAGAGAAAAAGATATTAATGGGAGCTGCACTTGTGCCTAATAAAAACATATACAGAAGAAGCGGTGAAGAGGAGTATTATATATTCTTTAGTGAAGATACAGTTAGGCAAGCATCTCAATTATTCTTAATGAGAGGTAATCAAAATAAATCTACACTAGAACATCAAGCTGAATTGTATGGATTATCTGTAGTTGAATCTTGGATCATAGAAGATGAAGTACATGACAAGTCAAGAAAGTATGGTATGGATTTACCAGTAGGAACATGGATGGTTTCTATGAAAGTAAATAATGATGATGTTTGGAACGACTATGTAAAAACAGGTAAAGTAAAAGGATTCTCTATAGAAGGTTATTTTACAGATAAAATAGCTATGAGTAAAATAAATGAGATTAACAATGAGGAAGAAGCTAGAGAGATACTATTAGAGATTGCTAATTCAATACTAGATAACAAATATGAGTTTGCTACATATAGTGATTACGGAAGTGGTGTAAGAAATAATGCCAAAAGAGGTATTGAACTTAATAAAAAGGTTAACAATAAATGTGCAACTAGCGTTGGAAAAATAAGAGCTCAGCAGTTGTCAAGAGGTGAGAAATTGAGTGTGTCAACAATTAAAAGAATGTATTCATATTTAAGTCGAGCAGAAACATATTACGATGCTGGAGACAGTAAAGCTTGTGGAACTATATCATACTTACTATGGGGTGGTAAAGCAGGTTTAGGTTGGTCAAGAAGCAAATTAAGAGAACTTGGAGAACTAGATTTAAATGATGATGATCCATGTCAAGCAGGATATGAGCAAGTAGGAATGAAAGATAAAGATGGTAGAAAAGTGCCTAATTGTGTGCCTAAACAGTAAGTTATGAAAAAAACAAATGAAACAGTAGGAAACGCTGTACCTACAAGTAAAAAGAGAGGTTGTCTTTGTAAGAATGGCACATATTCAAGAAAGTGTTGTGACGGTACTTATAGATCACAAGGAGTTGGTAAAGTATAAAAATCTAACAACCTTTTTACATACAGTTATTTAAGTAATAAATTAATTTAATAATCGAAATTTATGGAAAACACTAAAGCTACCTCGATTTTAAACGACATCATGGAAAAACTATCCTTAGTTAAAAAAGATGAAGTAAAAGAAGTCGAAGTTAAAGACGAAGTAAATCTTTCGGAACAAGTTAAAGAAGAAGAAACATTATCTCAAGAATTAACTGAACTTGCCTGTCAAGAACAAGTTAAAGAGGAATCATCTACTGAAGAAGTTGTTGCTGAAGAATTACAAGAGGAAGTTCCTGTTATAGAGGAAGTTTCTGAAGAAATTGAGATGGATGAAACTAAATACGTTGGAAGAGACGAGTTTGATTCTAAAATCTCTGAACTAAAAAACATGATTGAAGAAATGAAATTAGGTTACGGTGAAGAAAAACTATCTATGGAGAAAGAAATAGAAAAGTTATCTGCTGAACCTGCTTCTGAACCAATCGCACACAACCCTGAAGGGGAAGTAAAACAAAGCTTTAAATCTTTTGGTCAAAACAGAGTTATGAACACTAGAGATAGAGTAATGAACAGAATTGCTAATTTAAAATAAACTAAAACTAAAAATTAATTAAAAATGGCTACTACTACATCAATTACAAGTACTTATGCTGGCGAATTCGCTGGGAAGTACATTTCTGCTGCTTTATTATCAGGTGTTACACTTGATAGAGGTGGTATTGAAATCAAACCGAATGTAAAGTTTAAAGAAGTAATCAAAAAACTAGCTACAAGCAGCGATTTAATTGCTGATGGTAGTTGTGATTTTTCTGCTACTTCAACTATTACATTAACTGAAAGAATTCTTCAACCAGAAGAGTTCCAAGTAAACTTACAACTTTGCAAGCAAGATTTTAGATCAGATTGGGAAGCTGTACAAATGGGATATTCTGCATTTGACAACTTACCTCCTAAATTCAGTGACTACTTAATAGGTCATGTATCTGGATTAGTTGCAGAAAAAACAGAAAATAATATCTGGCAAGGTAACTTAGGTGGTGCTCAAGCTGGTGAATTTGACGGTATTGCAACTTTAGCTGCTGCTGATGCTGACGTTATTGACGTTGCTGGTGCAACTGTAACATCTTCAAACGTAATTGCAGAATTAGGAAAAATAGTTGACGCTGTTCCTTCTGCTTTATACGGAAAAGAAGATTTATTCATCTATGTATCTCAAAACATTGCTAGAGCTTACATTAGAGCTTTAGGTGGATTTGGAATACTTAAAAATGCTGCTGGAACAGAAAATGTATCTGATATAGGAGCAAATGGTGTAAATGGTCAAGGAACTATGTGGTGGCAAAATGGAGCATTATCTTTTGATGGTGTGAATCTATTTGTTGCAAACGGTTTACCTGACAACTACGCTGTAGCTGCTCAAAAATCTAACTTATTCTTTGGAACTGGATTATTATCTGACCACAATGAAGTAAAGGTTATTGACATGGCTGACCTTGATGGTTCTCAAAACGTAAGAGTTGTTATGAGATTTACATCTGGAGTACAATATGGATTAGGAACAGAGATAGTTCTTTATTCTTCATAAATTAAATTAACCAAAAATCAAGGGTAGGTAGGTAAATATCTGCTTACCCTTTTTTTATAAAAAATAATAAACTATGGCTTGCGATTTATCATTAGGTAGAAAAGAACCTTGTAAAGATGTTGTTGGTGGGATTAAAGCAGTTTATTTTACTGACTTTGGAGATTTAGGTACGGTTACAGAAACTGACGATCAAATTACCGATCTTTCTGGAACTTTCACTGCCTTCAAATATGAAGTAAAAGGAAACTCGTCTTTTGAGCAAAATATTACCTCATCAAGAGAAAATGGAACAACGTTCTTTGAACAAACATTAAATTTAACACTACACAAATTATCTAAAGAAGATAATAAAGAACTAAAATTATTAGCTTATGGTCGTCCTCATGTTGCTGTTGAAGATTACAACGGAAACGTATTTGTAATGGGATTACAACATGGAGCTGATGTTTCTGGTGGAACAATAGTAACTGGAGCTGCTATGGGAGATTTAAGTGGTTATACACTTACATTAACTGGTATGGAAGTAAAACCAGCTAATTTTGTAGCATCACCTACATCTGCTGATCCTTACGCTGGAATGTCTAGTGCAACTGCAACTATAACAGTAGGTACTAATTCATAATAACTAAATTTAATTAGGTTAAATTAAGGGATGCTTCGGTGTCCCTTTTTTTGTGAAAACAAATTAAGCTTTTGTTGTTACTTATAATATGGTAATACTAACAACATCAACAAGTAGTCAAAGCTTTAAGGTTATACCTAGAAGTGCAGAAAGTTCTGTTACTTTTGAGCTTACTGACAAATCTACAAGAAAAACTACTGCTATTACAGTATCTGTTACTAACTCTAATGGCTATATGACCGTTACAGGAGCATTTTTAGACGCACAGTCAAACAATTTAATGATAGAGGGTAGATTCTATTCGTTTGCAATAAAAAATGGCTCTACGATAATATATAGAGGTTCTATTTTTTGTACAGATCAAACTAATTTTAATACCTTTGATGTACATTCTGGAGAATACACTACAGAAAACACATACGATAACGATTTTGTAATAATATGAAAAAAGTAAATAAAATGGCAAAAAGAAGATACAATAACAAACCATTGCCAAAAGCAGAAAAAGGTAAGATACATATAGTAAATATGTCATCTTATACACGACCAGAAATTGTAGAACAGTATAATAGAGATTGGGTAGAGTATGGAGAGGACAACAATTACTTTGATTATCTTATTGACAGATATAACGGTAGTGCCACAAACAATGCTGCTATTAATGGTATTGCAGAAATGATATACGGTAAAGGATTAGATGCTGTTGAAGAAGATGCTAAAGGTAAAGATTATGAAGAGATGAAAGAGCTATTCACTAAATCTTGCATGAAGAAAGTTTGTTATGATTATAAAATGATGGGACAAGCTGCAATTCAAATAATCTATTCTAAGGATAGAAAAAAGATTGTACAAGTAGAGCATATGCCTGTAGAGACGTTAAGAGCAGAAAAAGCAAACAGCAAAGGAGAAATACAAGGTTATTACTATGCTAAAGATTGGTCAGAAGTTACATACAAAACACAACCTAAAAGAATACCTGCATTTGGAACTAGCAAATCAGGATTAGAGATATTATACATTAAACCTTATAGAGCTGGATTTTATTACTATTCTCCTGTAGATTATCAAGGTGGTTTACAATATGCAGAATTAGAAGAAGAGATAGCGAACTATCATATAAATAATATACAAAATGGCTTGGCTCCAAGTATGCTTATAAACTTTAATAATGGTGTTCCTACAGAAGAGCAACGATCTTTGATTGAACAAAACATACAAGAAAAGTTTAGTGGTTCTTCTAATGCTGGTAGATTTATATTGGCATTTAATGACAGCAAAGAGCTCTCTGCAAGTATCGAGCCAGTTATACTAAGTGATGCACATGAGCAGTATAAATTTCTTAGTGATGAATCCATGAGAAAAGTAATGGTATCACACAGAATTGTATCTCCTATGCTAGTAGGTATAAAAGACAATACTGGATTAGGAAACAATGCTGAAGAATTACAAACAGCTTCATTACTTATGGATAACACAGTTATACGACCAATGCAAGTGACAATACTAGACGAATTAGAAAAGGTATTAATGTATAACGGAATTGAATTAGATATATACTTTAAAACATTACAACCTTTAGAATTTACTGATCTTACTAATGCTATTAGTGATGCTGAAGTAGAAAAAGAAACTGGTATAAAAAAAGGAGAAGGTGAAGTTATAGAAGAAGAACAAATTAATACAGAAGAATAATGGCAAAAGCACTCTTTATAAAACGATCAGATTTAGTAAAAAACACTGCACTAAATTCAAATGTAGATACAGATAAATTTATACAGTTTATTGATCTAGCACAAGAAATACATATACAAAATTACTTAGGTACAGATTTATATGACAAAATAAGTGCTGATATATTAGCTGGTACATTAACTGGAGATTACTTATCTTTAGTTAATGACTACATACAACCAATGCTTATTCACTTTGCTATGGTAGAATACTTGCCGTTTGCTGCCTATTCTATATCAAATGGAGGGGTATATAAGCACAACTCAGAAAACAGCTCTAATGCAAGCAAAGAAGAGATAGATTTCTTAATTCAAAAGGAGAGAGATTTTGCAGAATACTATGCACAAAGGTTTATAGATTATATGAGTTTTAATGCACCTGCTAAATTCAATGAGTATTACAGTAATTCTAATCAAGATATTTACCCAGATAAAGATACAGGGTTTCATGGATGGGTAATATAAAGAAGAACTACAAACCTAAAAAGGTTAACGTAACAAAATTATTAACGTATTTAAAAAAGAAAGAGAATGGCAAACACAATAGATTGGGCAAAGATATACTGTAGCACTAATTTTGGAGATACAGCAAACGAAAGTACATTACATATCGATTCACAACCAACTTGTTTTGAATAATGGCATCACTTTCGAATACTAAAATAAAAGATACTTACGAATCACTCGTTAAGTTTAGCGATAATGGAAATATAACTATTGGTGCTAAGCAATTAACTGATGGTTTTGGTAATAATTCACCTTTCTTTGTATCTACTACACAAATAGGAATTGGTGTAACTCCAACTATAGGATATGATCTTCATGTTAATTCTGATGCTAAGATAGGTGGCAATTTAATAGTAAGTGGTAATCTTACAGTTAGCGGTACTCTTACATATTTAGATGTAGAGGATTTAGCTACTGAGGACCCATTAATAAAACTAGCAAGAAATAATGCTGGCAACAGTTTAGACATAGGTTATTTTGGACAGTATGTTGAATCTGCTGTAACTAAATACAAAGGTTTATTTAACGATGCTGACGATAACAAGTTTAAACTATTTATAGGCACTTCTACTGAACCTACTACGGTAGTTAATACTGGAGGTACAGGATATACAGTTGGTACTCTTGTAGCTAATTTAGAAGGTAATGTTACTGGAACTGTTAGCTCATTATCTAACCATGATACTGATGATTTAAGTGAGGGATCAACTAATTTATATTTTACAACAACTAGAGCCAGAGCTAGTTTTACTGAGGGAACTGGAGTTACGATAACTAATGGCGAAATTGCTATTGGTCAAGCTGTTGCTACTGATAGTAATGTAACATTTGGTAATATTACTGGAACACAAGCAATTTTTTCAAGCTCAACAGCACCAGTAATACAATCAACATCAAGCTCAACAGCAGAAAATATGTTGTTAGTTGGTACAGACACAACAGCGGCATCAGCACCAGATTTAGTTTTATATAGAAATGCTGGAGCAACAGCAGATAATGACACTTTGGGTGTTGTAGAATTTAGAGGTCGTAATGATGCTAATACTAGTGTAAAAAGTTATTCTGGTATATATTCAAGAATAATTGATGCAAGTGAGAATAAAGGTGCATTAACTTTTAGTGCAAACTCAGGAAGTAATTATGTTAATGTTTTAGCTATTCATAATACTGGAACAAATCAACCAAAAGTTATTATAGGTAATACTGATCCATTTGCAGTACCTACTCATACCCTAGATGTAGATGGTACTTTTCATGTTTCTAGTACTGGTACATTTGTTGGTCAATTAACTATTCCAGAAACACCAACAGCAGATGCTCATGCAGCATCTAAAAAATATGTTGATGATAATATAGTTCCAGCACAATCATTAAGTAATGTTTTAGGGGTTGGTAATACATCTGGTGCTAATGATATTATAATGGCAGATGATCAAAAGGTTTTTTTAGGTACTGATAGCGACCTAGAAATATATCATGATGGCACAGATGGCTATATTGATAATATAAATGGTGAACTTATAATACAAAATAACAGCAACGATAAAAAGATAATATTTAAATCAGATAATGGTATTGGTGATATTACAGAATACTTTAGAATAGATGGCAATATTAACAGAAATGTTATAACTGTAACAACTCAGCTTAATGATAATGTGCCATTAATATTTGGCTCTGGTGCTGGATCACCTAGTATAAAATACGATTCAACAGCCAGTCAATTATTTATAAATGGATCAAGTAAATTTTTAAATGATTTGTCAGTTGTTCAAGATTTACAACTTGGTTCTTTTGGCAATAATAATGCTGAATTTGCTTTAGGTCAAACAATAGCTAATAAAGTTTTTAGTTATGGTGCTGAATTTCAAACAACATCATCAGATATTCAAATTGTATTAGGCAGAAATGATGGTACAAATGTAAGCGGTACTGGTGGTATTGGTGCTAGCGCAACAAATGCTTTTCATGTTTACGACACAACAGATATTGCTAAACTATTTGAAGTTGCACAAACTAGTGGTAATGCAACTGTTAAAGGTAGTATTAATTTTCCAGAAGCATTAAAAGCAACCAATAATAACATGAAATTTTTTGCTGGTGGTACTCATGTGTTTAATGTAGATTTAAATAAGCATATTTATCCAGAAACACATAACGATACAGATATTGGGTTTAGTACTGCTTTAGCTTTTAAAGATGGTTATTTTAGTGGCACTTTGCGTGCTAGTAATTTTAATGGAACAACTGGAACTTTTTTAGGTGGTATGTCATCTTTTGAAACTGTTTTAGGGGGATCAACAAATAATGATGACTGGCAAAACTCAGCAATATCTATTTTAGAACGTGGTAATGTAGGATCAACTGAAACAGATAATAAATATTCGCCAAATCTAAACTTTCATTGGGGTGGTGTAGTTTCAAATTCACTTTGGATGCCAAGAAATGGATATTTAAATTGGGGTAGCTATTCTGCGGATGGCACACCCTCTAATAATGGAACATTTCAAACTGGAACTTTAATAGGTGCGTTAACTGGAAATGTTACTGGTAATGTTACTGGAAATGTAACTGGTAATGTAACTGGTGATTTGACTGGTAATGTAACTGGCAATGTTACTGGAAACGTAACTGGTGATTTAACTGGTGATGTAACTGGTGATTTAACTGGTAGTGTAACAGGAGCAGCTAGTTTAAATGTACTAAAAGCTGGTGATACAATGACTGGCAATTTAAAACTTAATGATGATGTTTACTTAGAAATAGGTAATGGAACTGGTGGTGATGCTTGGATATATCATAATGGAACAGATACTTTTTTTAGAAATGCAACTGGTGATTTATATATTGATCAATTAGCAGATGATAAAAACATATCGTTTAGATCGGATAATGGTTCTGGCGGTTTAGTTGAATATTTTAGAGTTGATGGTGGTGATAGCAGAGTTATTTTCGGTAGGTCAATTCAAATGGCTGATAATGTTAATCTTTATTTTGGCAATACTGTTGCAGATGATGCAAATATAAAATGGGATTCAACAGCAGAACAATTATTTATAGGTGGTGAATCTAAGTTTTTAGATGATTTATATGTTGTTGGCTCAGTAACTGCGGCTAGTTTTATAGGTCCTTTAACTGGTACAGCTAGTAATGCGGCTTTATTAGATAATATTGATTCATCAGAATTTTTAAGAAGTAATGTTGCAGATACTGCAACTGGTCAAATATTTTTTGATGCTAGTTTTGAAGCACATCCAATAATGCTATCAGGTGCGCAAAATTTTGATAATATAGATAGATCAGGTTTTTATAACTTATACAACACACGAACAAATTCAACAAATCCACCACCATTTGATTATGGAACAATGATAGCTATTGGGAATGATAAAGGAAGTGCAGGTTTTGGTTTACAGTTAGCACATGAAAGAACTGGTACTGGAATGTATGTTAGAGGAATGAACGATTCTGCTAGTGCATGGAGTGCTTGGGCAGAGGTTTGGACCTCAACAACTGATGGTATTGGTTCTGGTTTAGATGCTGATTTATTAGATGGGGAACAAGGAAGTTATTATGCACCTATAAACAATACAACATTTACTGGAACAACAGTATCACCATTTTTAAAAGCTAGAAAAAGTCAAACAAACAACAATTATACTACTGCGGCACTTTGGACCGAATCTTTTAGTACAACAACTACTGGTATTGCATTTCATATTAGCGGAGTGGTTGGAAAATTCTTAGAGATGAGAACTGATGGTATTCTTTACTGGGAAAATCAAAGAGTATTTACATCAGGAATGTCATCTAACGCATCAATTACTGGTAAATTTGTAATTAATGAAGGTCAAGTTTGGGATGAAACAACTCAAGGTACTGGTACTGGTTCATTGCATCTTGATCCAGATGAAGCAACTGACCATGCTGGCGGTGCTATAACATTTGGTGCTTCTGATTCTGGTGGTGGCGCTAATGCTCAAGCTGGTATATATGTAAGATCAGATGGTAGTTATGGTACTAAAATGTATTTTTCTACAACAGATAGTTATGCAACAGGTTCTAAAACAGCAATGAACATACTGCAAAATGGTCAAGTAAATATTACAAGGAACAAGCTTATTGTAAATACAGATGTTAGGGCACCATTATTCTACGATTCAAATGATACAACATACTTTTTAAACCCCTCAGCATCTGGCGGAAATGCGTTAAAAACCATTGGTGATTGGAGGCAAACTACTGATAGTTGGTCAGGTGAGGTTGGCGGTAAAATGCAGTATCATGCTAATAACTGGTATATTCAAGCCGCATCAAATTTTATTTACAGAAACTCCTCTGGTGGCAATATGTTTTATGTTGATAGTGGTGGTACTGGTTACATTGCTAATCTTTTGACTGCTGCTAATTCATTAAGGGCACCTATATTCTACGATTCAAATAACACTAATTATTTTATTCATGCAGATGATTCGAGTGTAATAAATAGATTATCAATTACAGCAAGAAACGACAACACTAATGTGGGTTGTATAAATTCAATTAATAATCAATCTGATTGGCAAAATTTAGTTGCAAGTTCTGGTCAATTTACAGTAACACAATATAATGCAATAGGTAGTTATACAAATTCACCATCTGGTGTTTATACTTATGGATCAGTATTAAGCACTAGAACCGCAAATCATTCATTCCAATTATATTCCGCTCATACTGGAGATTTAGCATATAAAACCCAATGGAATAATGACAACTATTCTGGATGGAGAGGAATCCCAGTTTATGGTGCAAATACTG
>Ga0206123_10002893_pt1 | contig 14539 bp, 9 predicted proteins | sample Helgoland_Spring_2_FD_160086 | JGI IMG/M metagenome (GOLD analysis project Ga0206123, IMG submission 160086) | Pelagic subsurface seawater microbial communities from Kabeltonne, Helgoland, North Sea - Helgoland_Spring_Bloom_20160316_1 | ecosystem: Environmental > Aquatic > Marine > Epipelagic ...
TATTTATCATCGAAAGTGGGGATTTACGATGTCAGATTGGACTCCTTCTCCACTAAGGAAACTGGTATGGGAGATGATAGATTATTTAGGGGAGGTGTCGCGGTTGGTGATAAAGTCGTGTTTGCTCCCTTGAACTCATCGAAAGTGGGGATATACGATGTCAGATTGGACTCCTTCTCCACTAAGGAAACTGGGTTGCCAAGATTATATAAATTTGAGGGAGGTGTCGCAGTTGGTGATAAAGTGGTGTTTGCTCCCTATTTCTCATCGAAAGTGGGGATTTACGATGTCAGATTGGACTCCTTCTCCACTAAGGAAACTGGTATGGGAGATGATAGATTATTTAGGGGAGGTGTCGCGGTTGGTGATAAAGTGGTGTTTGCTCCCTATAACTCATCGAAAGTGGGGATATACGATGTCAAATTGGACTCCTTCTCCACTAAGGAAACTGGGTTGCCAGGATTGTATAAATTTTGGGGAGGTGTCGCAGTTGGTGATAAAGTGGTGTTTGCTCCCCACGGATCATCGAAAGTGGGGATTTACGATGTTACATTAGACTCCTTCTCCACTAAAGAAACTGGGTTGTTAGGATATAAATTTTCGGGAGCTATAGCGGTTGGTGATAAAGTGGTGTTTGCTCCCGCTAACTCACCGAAAGTGGGGATATACGATGTCAAATTGGACTCCTTCTCCACTAAGGAAACTGGGTTGGGAGGCGAAGGGAAATTTATAGGAGGTGTCGCGGTTGGTGATAAAGTGGTGTTTGCTCCCTATAAATCCTCGAAAGTGGGGATTTACCAGATGTATGGATAGGATTCGTTAAAATAATAAGTTGTTTAGATTATTTAGAATTCTTTATATTTTATAATTAATTTAGATTATTGAGAATTATTAATATTTTTAATTAATTTAGATTATTACGAATTTATTAACATTTTTAATTAATTTAGATTATTAACATTTTTAATTAATTTAGATAATTAGGGTTTTAATTAATTTAGAATATTTAGAATTATTTATACTTAACTTATCTAAGATTATTTTATAAACTATATTATAATATATTTCAGCATTAATTTAAATTAACCAAATTTATTAAATTTAAATTATACAAATTACTTAAATTTAACTTATTAGGATTTTAATTATTTAGATTATTAGAGTTTTAATTAATTTATATTAACTATTTATTTAAATTACAGTTACATAAGAATCTTTATATAGACTATATTTCAGCATTAATTTAAATTAACCATTTATTTAAATTACAATTACATAAGAGTACTTTATAAAAACTATATTTATTATATTTCGGCATTAATTTAAATTACAATTAGATAAAAATAAAATATGTATATATATATATATATGAAATCAATTAATGCATCAGATGAAATCATTTTTAATAAAATATAAATATTGGAAAGTCTTATGGACCGTGGGGAACATTTAGTGTTAAAGAGACTGGGTTGGGAAAGGATGAATTATTTTCGGGAGCTATATCGGTTGGTGATAAAGTGGTGTTTGCTCCCTTGAACTCATCGAAAGTAGGGATATACGATGTCAGATTGGACTCCTTCTCCACTAAGGAAACAGGGTTGGGAAATATTGGAGCATTTAGGGGAGGTGTCGCGGTTGGTGATAAAGTGGTGTTTGCTCCCTATGGATCATCGAAAGTGGGGATTTACGATGTCAAATTAGACTCCTTCTCCACTAAGGAAACTGGGTTGGGAAATATTGGAGCATTTTCGGGAGCTATATCGGTTGGTGATAAAGTGGTCTTTGCTCCCTATTACTCATCGAAAGTGGGGATATACGATGTTACATTAGACTCCTTCTCCACTAAGGAAACTGGGTTGGGAAGTGAAGAAGCATTATTTTTGGGAGGTGTCGCGGTTGGTGATAAAGTGGTGTTTGCTCCCAATAACTCATCGAAAGTGGGGATTTACGATGTCAGATTGGACTCCTTCTCCACTAAGGAAACTGGGTTACCAGAAGATGATTTAAGAGATTTAAATTTTTTTGGAGGTGTCGCGGTTGGTGATAAAGTGGTGTTTGCTCCCTATAACTCATCGAAAGTGGGGATTTACGATGTCACATTAGACTCCTTCTCCACTAAGGAAACTGGGTTGGGAAGTGGTATAAGATTATTTAGGGGAGGTGTCGCGGTTGGTGATAAAGTGGTGTTTGCTCCTAGGAATTCATCGAAAGTGGGGATATACGATGTCAAATTAGACTCCTTCTCCACTAAGGAAACTGGGTTGACAGGAAATGGAGCATTATTTTTGGGAGGTGTCGCGGTTGGTGATAAAGTGGTGTTTGCTCCCAGTAGCTCATCGAAAGTGGGGATATACCAGATGTATGGATAAAATTCGTTAAAATAATAAATTGTTTAGATTATTTAGAATTATTAATATTTTTAATTAATTTAGATTATTAACATTTTTTATTGTTTAGATTATTGAGAATTATTAACATTTTTTATTGTTTTGATTATTGAGAATATTAATAATCAAAACAATTGTTTATATTTTAAATAATTTGATTCATTGTGACAATAATAACTAAAACTATAATGCTTTCCCCTGAAACAAAAACACTATTAAATAATATTAATAAATCGTTAAAAAAAGATGTAAATGGATTTCATATTATCGACACATTACAAGATAACTCCATATATATCCAGAATTACAGGTCAAGTAAATGCGTACCTCCTGATTTATCCCTAGATTGTTTATTTAATAACTCTAAACAAAATTATATGAATAAGAAACCTATTATTAATAATTTAAAACCTATTAATAATAATTTAAAACCTATTAGAAATACCATACTTTCAGTCACACCTAAAAAAAATATATCTAAAACTGAGTCAAATAATTCAAAATTTATACAAAAAAATGATTCATTTATTAAAAGCGATTTATTATTAGAATATAATGATAAAACGATTGCCCATCAATTTATAGACTATCAAAATATTATTATACTTTCTAATAAAGATGCTCTTTTAATTGCATTTTGTACATTAATTTATAATGATTTTATATTTATGAATGATAAACAAAAATTACAATTTACTAAAGAGTTAAAGCATAAAATGGCAATTGATTTAGATAAAAAAAACTTGTATACTAAATTTAATTATAAAGCCAAACGTTTTAATAAGAGTAAATTAGAAACCTTAATGATAAATAACCAAGATTGTAATGATGATAAATTTTATAATTATTTGGGAGATTATTTTAATATAAATTTTGTTGTTTTGGGAAAATATATAGATTATAAAAACGATTTCTTAAAAACTAGATATAGTTTAGTTGTTGTGGAAAATAATGACAAATATATTGTTCATAGAAATTCATTAAATACAAGTTTAATAAAGGATACAGCGTTTTTAAAATTTGACAATTATTATATAAAAGGCTCCCTAATTAAATTAAAATTAAAAGAGGTACAAGATGTTGCTATTAAAAAAGGTATAGATATTAAAAAACAGGGCAAAGTAAATCTTGTAAATAAAAAAAAAGAAGAATTAATTATAGAATTAGAAAATTTAAAAAAAAATTGATAATTATTTAAATAAAAACTATAACTATATATTATACCTATGATATCTTTTGAAAATGACGAAAGTAATTATTTAGAATTGTTTCATACTATTAACAATACTGACCCAGACAATGAATACGAGTGTGTGTTTGGGTTAGATTTACCTAATTTTGGCGGTGATAAAAATACCATAACATACACCAAATTTACTAATTTATTAAAAAAACTAAAACAAGAACAATCTAATCCTGGGTCCTGGAAATTAATAGAATCTAAATCATCGTTAGATATTAATATACATAAGACCAATAATATTAACAGAACCGATTCATTTCCAATTAGATTTACTATTCCAAATGAGGCAAATATATCAAAATTTTGCAAATCAAATACTTTAAAAGATATAGATGTTGAAATATTATATAAAACTAAAAGTATTTTTAAAGAAACACACCAAGAATTGTTAGATTCGTTAAATGATGCGGGGCATTCAAAGTATTCTAGAGATTCTAAAATGGTGTTAGATATACCTAATTATGGTATTAGATTTAATACTAAAAGTGAAGTTAAATATGATAGGAAACAAAAAACGTTTATATCTAAAGATCCGCAGTTAAAAAGACAGGCTAATAAGGTTTGGAGCGAATACCAAACATTTTTAAAAGGCCACAACAACAATATGAGCGAATTATATAAGACATTTCGTCTTAAAAATAGATACTCCTTTTTACTCGATAATATAAGACTCGATATGACGATTGTTCGTTCATCAAATAGTAATATTAATGATTTTGGTAAATTTATCCAAGTTCCTGTTAAAGAATTTATGGATGCGAAGGTTTTAGAACAAGAAAAACACTATGAGGTAGAATTAGAATTATTTATAGATAAAAAAACCCAAGAAACATATGATGAAACTAAGCTTAAAAGTAATATAGAATATGTTCTTAAAAATTTCTCAACCTATCCTAATATTATTAGTTCCCGAGAAGAATCTGATGTTAAAGAAATTTACATCGAACTTATTAAAACAAAAAATATAACTATAATTGATACAAAATTACAAATATTGGAAGATATTAAACACTATAACAAGTTAATATTAGAAGATGAAGAGGAATCTAATAAACAAGCGATTGATACTATTAAAGAAAAATACGATACCAATGATTATTTTAATAAAATAGTCGAACTAAGTGAAAACACGGATAGGCTAAAATCTGATTTACAAGCAATGAAAGAGGGAATTAATACTAATAATTATCCATATTCTAAAGACAGCAATTATTATATAAGTCCTAAAGTTATTAGTATTGAGCTTAAACATATTCAGGAACAAAATACAAAATCTATTCTTAATATTCCCTATTGTGTTACTGATAAAGCAGATGGATTGGGTAAATTACTCTACATCGTTGGATTAGATCATTTAAACAGTGACAAATTTGCTTCTAAACTAGAATATTATAAGGAGACTTATTTGGGAACTCTGTTCTTAATTGACTCTAATTTTAATATTTATAAAACTGGAATTAAAACAGCACAACCAGAATATTTTAACACTGTATTTAATGGCGAATATTTAAACAGCGATATTAATAATAATCCACTTAATTTATATAAAATTTATGATTTGTATATCTCGAATGGCATTGACATACAAAATTTACCACTCGTATCGAAAGATACTGCTATCAAAACCCGTCTAGGCTTAAGTCAAACTATCTTAGATAATATTGAGTTAGAATATAACGATGTTCGGTTAACAATTAATCCACACGAACACTCTGAATACAGTAATATATTAGATATTTCATTAAAAGAGTTTTCTTTTGGAGAAGGCAGAGAAATATTTAATAGGTCTAAACATATTTGGGACAAGTTTTTGAATAGAACAAGTAACTATAAATATGATGGACTGATTTATACACCTTGTGATTTACCAGTAGGATACGACGATACATTAGATTTCGATCTAAAAACAAATACCACGTGGTTTATGAATTTTAAGTGGAAACCTCCCTATGAAAATACTATAGATTTTGTTGTTAAGGAAGAAAAAGAAGTAATTTCTGAATTTAATACGAATAAGATAGAAAAATCTAAAGTAAGAGTTAAAAGTAGTGTGGATAAGAGCGATATGCGAGTATATACCAAGTATAAAACCTATTCTTTATTAGTAGCAGGCCACGAAGACAAAGTATTAAACCCGTGTAAAAATAAAAAAGCGCTTTCCAAAGGAAGATATTTATTAAAAGATTTTGCTCCTAATTATCCATATCAAAAAAATAGCCATATTGCGAAAATAGAGTTAGACAGTTTTAAAAATGAAGTTTTAGGAAATCATTGGAATAATACGTTAGAATTAGGTTCAATAAATGTTAATGATAAAACCATCAATATTAATGGAAATTGGGAAACAAATAGTAATGATATTATTAAAGATGACAGTATTGTCGAATTTGCTTATCAATCCTATAATGAAAAAGACCCCCGATTTATTAGTGATACCTCCTTTAGATGGGTTCCATTACGAACAAGAGAAGATAAAACTTATAAATATAAACAGGGTATCGAGCAACAGAAAAAAATATTTAATATATTAGATAAATTTCTTAAATTATATGATACAAATCCAAATATTAAGTTAGGGGATTCCGAAAATAGATTATTAAATAAATTATATAAAATAGTCGATGACATACCTGGAATTAATGTTAGATCTGGAAAGTCATTAGAGACTATTTTTAAAGATAATTTAGAGAGCATCAAAAATTATTATCCCGATTATACTTATATTAAAAAAGGAATTAATATTACTTATGGACAAGACTCTAATGTTGCTAATAATATATGGAAAACAATTCATAGTCCTATTACAGAACAAATGATAACAACTGGACAAGAAATACCTGATGATAATAATGAGGATGAAAAATATTATAAACGAGATATTTCGCAGCAACGCGATAAATCGCTAACCTATTGCTTACAAGAGTTTCATAATAAAATTATTAAAAATAATATTTTAATTAGAAATATTACAGAGTTATATAGGAAAAAAGGCTATAAAAATATACATCTCTTAGATTTAGCAACTGGAAAAGGAGGTGATATATCTAAATGGATTTATAATACTATTACAAATGTAGTAGGTATCGATATTATCAAAAATAATATCTATGACTCAAATGATGGGGCGTGTACCAGATTAAATAATTTTGTTGCAACGAATAAGGATCGACGGGATATGTTAATGAAGCCAACAATCAATTTTTTGGTAGGAGATGTTGGTAAAAATATAATTAACGGAAACGCCTTTTCGCATTCTCCGTCAAATAATTTATGGTTAAAACTGTGGAAATCGAGTGATACAAGTTATTCTACAACTCAATTTGATGTTATTTCTATTATGTTCGCAATACACTATTTATTCGAGTCAAAAACAACGTTTGATAATTTAATTGATAATATAGACCAAAATCTTAAAAATAATGGCTATTTTATAGGAACTTGCTTAGATGGACAGAAAGTGTTTGATATGTTTTCCCAAAAAAAACAAAACGATTATATAACTGGAGAGAAAGATGGTAAAACAATATGGAAAATTAAAAAGAAATATAACAATCCATTATTTTCACCAGATGAAACAAGTTTAGGTATACCCATAGGTGTCTTTATTAGTTCTATTAACCAGGAAATTACAGAATATCTTGTTAATTTTGAGTATCTTGTCGAAAAATTAAAAGAAAAAAATATAGTGTTAGTAACTACGGATGAAGCAAAAGAATTTAATTTGCCAAATAATAATAGTTCATCCACATTTGATACTGTTTATAATGATTTATTAAAACAGGTTGCAAGTAAAGAAAACAGCCATACCAAAAAATATAAATTATATAAAAATATTGTAGAACGGCTTTCTGAGGGGGAAAAGAAAATAAGCTTTTTATCCAGATACTTCATATTTAAAAAACAATCGCTGGATCAAATTGAGTCTAACAACATTTATAAATTTATTAAATTAAGAGCCGACGAAAAGGAATATAAAGCTATATTAAAATTAAAACACATAAATTATTCTAATTTAAAGAAATTAGTAGATAAAGAATATGGGTCTATAATATCATCACCTCTTTGGGACATAACGGTTAGTCAGGTTAGAGAAGGTCTGCTATCTAAAGATATTGGGTTTACTAAACCAAAATTAGTTGTTAAGAAAGGTACCACTCAATCTACCACTCAATCGACCACTCAATCTACCACTGACACAACTGGGTCGGTAACAGAGCCGCCCAAAAAATTAAAATTTAAAAAAAAATCAAAAGTCACCGAACTTCAGTTAACCAAATTAAAAGGAGATTTTAATAGGTTTTACCCTCGGATTACTGCTAAAATAACAGAATATTATAATATTACTATTGATAATCCTAAATATAATGAATTAAAAAAATTATTAGAAGCATTCGTTTCTAGGTTTAAACTATTAAAAGCAGAACCAGATTTTTCGAAACGGTATAATGAAATTGATGATAAATTAACGTCTCTTCTCTAAATTAAAATAAACTATACAATAATACTTAAACATATTAATGTAATTACTATGTATGAATCATTTATTAAAAACTAAAACTTTAGAATTAAATCATAATCGGTTTAATATGAAATCATACAATATGAAATCATCCAACATGAAATCATCCAATATTAAATCATCTAATATTAAATCATCTAATCTGAAATTATTAAATATGAAATATGGTCCTACCATTAAGAATCAGGATTTTCACGAAGATTTATTTATTATTTTAAATAAATATAAAAGTGAAATAGATAACATTAACAAAGATACTTGGAATAAGTATAAAAGTTATGTTAATAACTATGAAATGATTTATTCCAATAAAATTACCAAAAATAATGTTTCTACGTATTTACCTATTAGTAGAGCCTATTTTAAGTTATGGGAAATTTTAAATAATTTTGATTTAATTGATAATAAAGCACATTTAAATTTATTATGTATTGCAGAAGGACCTGGCGGTTTTATAGAGGCTATATATAATTATAGGAAAAAAAATAATAATAATGATAATTCCGCAATGTGTATGACATTAAAATCCGAAAATAAAACTGTTCCAAGCTGGTCAAAAGCTAATCACTTTTTAAAATATAATCCAACTATTAAATTGTCATATGGTGAAGATAATACTGGAAATATTTATCATGTAGAAAATATAAGATTTCTTATACATAAATTCAAATATAGAAAAGCTAATTTAGTAACAGCAGATGGAGGATTTGATTTTTCATCAGATTATAATAATCAGGAACAAACTAGTTATCAATTAATTATGTGTGAAATAATATCTGCTTTAGGTTGTTTAAATAAAAATGGACATTTTATTATTAAAATTTTCGAAATTTTTACAACATTTACTGTTAAAATACTTTATTTTTTAACCTTCTTTTTTGAAAAAGTATATATTCATAAACCATTAAGTTCTAGAAATTTAAATTCTGAAAAATATGTAATATGTAAAGGCTTTTTAGGAATTCATCCTAATTTATTAGAAGAACTTCTTACTGTTATAGATGAATGGAATAAATTAACATTAGATAATAAGTATGTTAGTGATATTTTTAATTTTAATACTCCTAAAGAATTTAATGAATTAATACAGGCCTATAATGTTGATTATGTTAAAAATAATATCTATAATATTTTAAAAACCCTTACCTATATTAATTTAAACCTATCTTCTAAAAATGTGGACTCATTAAAACAACATCTATATATTTTGGCCTCATTATGGTGTCAGAAAAATGATATTGGTATTAATTATAAAATACCTCTCTTAAATAAAGAATATTTAACCTTTCATACCTACTCCCAACAATCATACTTGGCCGAAGAAAACCAATAGTCTGGACTATACATTGTAAGTTTAGGTGTTATATTTATTTCATTTGATAATTTATCACAATAATTATATACATTTATCGATAAATCATTATAAGCATAGTGACGAGAGGTATTATTTTTTTCCACATCAATTAACTTAGTCAATTCATCATAATCAATATCATTATTAATATAGTTTAAATACCATTTTATTTGTAGTTCAGATACCTGTATCCAATTAAATGACTCAGCAAATCCAATAAAAGCACACTGTTTTAATTTAGGATGAATTATTTTATTATATAAATAGGGTAAATCATGATAACCTAAAAAAGTTAAATCGGTTTTATATCCAGTACATATAAAACAATAATCATAATTAATTGATGTATTATCATAGCGTATATAGTTATCCATTATGTTAATAGTATTTGTTTTAATGTAGTGTATCTGTTTTTTATATATTAGATCTAATATCGTTTCATTTAAAACCAGATTATTTCTATTAATGACACTATAGGGTGGTCTAAATTTGAAAGAAAAACGACCATGGGCAAAAATGTATATAAAATAATATAGTATTATTAAAATCAATATATAAATATGTTTAGGAAGAAATCGTGCAACTTTCATATTAAATCTAGACAAACAATTATGGGTCGATAGTTTATTCCATAAATAACGCTGAAATATCCATCGATTGGATCGATATAATAAAGTTATTGTCTTTGATTTATATTTATGACAAAGTTCCGCTATATCACACCCAGTGGGACCATTCCCTATAATAACAATATTTTTATCTTTTAAAGTATTAATATTATTATTATTTAAATGTTCTGGATAGACAATCTTTTTATTATTCTTGGAAATAGTAAGACTTTGTTTTTTTTGGCTATAAATACCTGTAGAAATTATTAAATAATCTACACTAATTTTGTTAGTTACTCCTGTTTTAATATTTTTATAATAAATAATCCATTTATTATTATTAAACTCATATTTGGTATTATACACAACACTGTTAAATTCACAATGTTTTTTTATATCGTGCTTGTCACAGTAGGCCTCAAAATATATCATTAATTCTTCGCGTGTAGGGTATAAACTTGTACTCTGAAGATGGGGAAAATCTGAAAAAGCATAGGAATGTTTAGTTGTTTGCAATCTAACAAGAGGGTACGATTTTGTTAACCATACACCTCCTATATTTTGTTCCTTTTCTAATATTTTAATTGTATAACCTTTGGACATACAATGGCGGGCGCAAGCCATTCCACTTACCCCAAATCCTATAATACAAACACTCTTCATTGTTTAATAATAGATTTAATTTAATATATTAATACTTAGTGTATTAACACACGGTATTAATACCTGTATATATCAACTTAATATATTAATACTTACTATATATCAGCTAAAAAATAAATATAATTATATATTATAATGTCGACATTTTTCTATGCATTAGTACTCTATTTATTAGTAACCGATAAAGTGGATGGTATTGTTCTTGAGTTTGGCTTTAAACTTCGTTCTATTCCAAATAATAAACTAAGTAAAAATAATTCATATAGAACAGTATCTAAAGAAAAAAAACTAAGTATTAAATTATTAAATAAAACAGATAATATGTTCCAAATTTATACATTAGATGAATTTAATTCCAAATCTTTATTAGCAACATTAAAACCTTTCAAATTGACACATAATTTAAAAATAACAAATAAAACAGGATTATTAATACATAATCCAATAACACATAAACAGAATACTTTTAATGTAATGGATAGTTGTACACTAATTATAGAAAAAAACCTATAAACTAATAATAATAGTTATAGAATAGTTAACCTTATCTTAATTATAGGATTTTAAAATTGATTTATAAAATATGTAATTTTATTACATAAAACAATGCTTGACAAAGATTCTTATATAAATAAAATTATAAATAGAGTAGAAATTCTTGGTATAACCAGTAGTAAAAAACTTGGTGAAGACCAATTTGACAATAAATTTTATAATGAAAATATGATAACTGAACAAGTTCAAGGATCTAATATAATTCAGTTAACTTTTCCACATAATGATATTATATATAACCAACTTATTCATAAATGGATAATGAAGTGTGTTCATATACAATTTAGAACTAAGTTTAATCTTATCCCTACACAAATAGATAATGGTGACTGTTATCATACATTACCGAAATATTTAAAAATTCAGAGAACAAATGGCGATATTCAAGAAGGACGTCTAATTGATAATGCAGGTCTATATCTTCGCAAAAGTATGTCTGGAATTGATGATAAACTTACTATTAAAGTTAGAGTAGAGTATGACAGCTACGTATTTAGAGATATACATACGGTCACTGGTAAATTACAGTTATACAAGGACTGTTCATTGGAGGATATTATTAAAATAAATAATATTACTGAGTTTAATATTCATTTTAAATTACCAGATCATTTAGCTATTCACTATGATTCTACAAAGTTTTTAGTATTAAAATATTTTATAGAATTACATAATAAATGGTATAAGGACACTTTTGAACCAATTATTAATGAATTTCAAAAAAAGCAAGATATTAAAATCAATATTATAACTGAAAAAATAATAGTATAATAGTATAATAGTATAATAGTATAAAGGTAAATTATTAAATTAATAAAAATCTGTCTTCAGGTATAGACTCATTTTCTAATTTAGCTTTTATACTACTATACCCTCGTTCCCTATATCTTTTCCCAAATCCCCAAGGATATGTTTTTAATTCACATTTATTTGACCAATGAGATGTTGTTTGTGAATTAAAATACGCATTTATTCTATTATGAATAATTTTATCGGTTTGAGTTGTTTTTGGTAAATAAGTTATATACGCTGTTAATCTGTTAAGTTCTACTGTTGTTTTTGTCATTCCAATATTCGAATGAATTGTCCTAGAATTCCATAGTGTAAAACAATTCTCAGGAATTAATAACTTAACCGCCTCCCCATAATAAACATCCTGATCACATACAATCCAATCTTTATTATGATCGACATCGGGTTTATATGATATATGAGATTTAGGTACAACAAGGAACCCTGCATCTTTGCTATGAACTGGCATAAAATTATATGACCCCTGAACAGAATATAATGTATTTTTTGGATTTTCATCTATATGGACCCAAGGTTTAGATTTCTGTAGATTAGATATATACACCGAAAATCCATCAAAGCTAACTGCTAATTCTTCGGTAGAATGTATACTTTTGAATATGTTAATAATACTAGGATTTAATCTTAAATTCCACATAAAGTCAGACTGACCAAACCCATTAAAAACAGCCATTCCCTTTCCAAACATCATTGGAGTCGTATTAATTGACCAAGTTGACTTGTCCTCAAAATCAAAATTTGGAGACACTGTTGTCCAGTCTTTCTTAAATAAATTAAATGCTTCTGTTTTTTCATCTGGTGTTAATATATTTTCTAGAATAACATAGCCCTCTTTGTCCAAATAGTTTTTCCAATCTGTAACACTATTTTTATTAAATACTGGTGGTTTAAATGTTTTAGACATTATTATATAATAAATTGTAGTTATTATGTAAAGCATCAAATTTTAATTTTATTTAAAAACAATTTAAAATGTATTAACTATAATTTTATAGAATGGATACTATTTTGGAAACAGACCTGGAAAAAAATATAGAGTCAGATAAAATAGAAGATATAGAAGAAAATAATACAAAAAAAGTAGAAGAACCAGATAAGAAAATACTGGATTTTCTTTGTCACTATTCATATAGTTTATTTATTATCAACTCTTTAATATTATTAGGTTCATTTATAGTTTTAACTGTATTAACCGTATTATATAATAGTGATTTAGATAAATTCTTTTGGATTAATCAACTAATAAAGTATTGTATAGTATCAATTATACAATATACTATGTCATTATTAGTTATTTATAAAGATGTACGAGTAAATTATACTAGAAAAGTTATTCATATTTCATATTTTTTATGGCCACAACTTTTAGATATACTACTTATAAAATATGAAAAAAATAAATTTACAGAATTCTGGAATGTATGGATAATTCTATGTTTATTACTGGCTCTATCTGAACACGTTCGAAAAAAAATAGGTATAATTGATATGATGTTTAAAGCGGTTGATCGTCCTGAAGACAGACCCTATACATTAATATGGTTTTCTTCCCAAATTATTAGCACATTAATAATTGTTATACCCTTTAGTGTGTATTTTAGTAGGATAGATAAAATTGGACTTATATTTATACCTATATTGATTAATGGTTTAGCTGATGGATTAGCAGAACCTGTTGGTATCCGATTTGGTAAACATAAATATAAAACACGGGCTTGTCTTAGTTCCAGAGAATACGAGCGGTCATATGAGGGCAGTGCCTGCGTATTTATTGTATCCACTATAATTATTTTAGCATATTATACATATATGTCAACATACCAATATATATTTTGCACTCTATTAATACCTATAATAACTACATTTACAGAAGCATATTCTCCCCATACCTGGGATAGTCCTTGTATATTTTTTGTTGTTTGTAGTCTATTGATTGTTTCTACATTTTTATAATAGATATTATTAATTTATTTTTATTATAGTATGACTTACTAATTATTAAATTCTACCAAAATTTCATATATTTTGTTCATAGTATTAACTATATCGGTTTCCTCAATTATTAGGGGAGGAGCAATAAATATCCTATTATCTCTCATATAGCAATAAATACCATTTTTTAAAAATAAATCGTTTATTTCTGATAATTTTTTAGGATGGTTTATGTTTAACTCAAAACATCCTAATAATCCATTATTTCTATATTCTTTAACAATATCACAATTATTGATAATAGATTGTGATAAATTTTTAATTAATGTTGCTTTATCGTTAGATTCTATAATAAGTTTACGATCATTTTTTAGATATAAATCTAAACATTTGTTAGCAATGGTACAAGGAAGAGGATGTCCAAAATAGGTTAAGCCCGTTAAAATAGGCAGTTCATTATATAGA